>LLEO01000084.1_pt1 | contig 17022 bp, 23 predicted proteins | sample 595861 | NCBI WGS metagenome assembly LLEO01 (sample SAMN02919315, study PRJNA255460) | bioreactor metagenome | biome: chemostat; feature: culture 2012_25.1; material: sediment; isolation source: day35 25degC chemostat 2012 inoculated with Wadden Sea sediment taken from... | place: Germany: Bremen ... | reverse complement strand
TTTCTACCGGCCTCACTGGCGCGGGCGAGTTGGTTGCTATTGTCGATGACGGCTTCCGATCCACTCACGATGAATTTAGCGGCAAGCTGATTTACACATATGGCAGCACTGTCGTGTCAGGCTCAAGTGCCCACGGCACAATGGTCGCCGCGATCGCAACGGGAGATTATGGCTCCGGCGGCACAATGGGTGTAGCTCCAGGTGCTGACCTTCATTTGTCGACTTTTTACAACTCGCTGACCAATATGGGATTAGCGACCGCCGATGCCGCGAGCAAGGGAGCCGTCGTTCAGAATAACTCATGGGGTTTCGATCGAAGTGTCGTCGAGGCACAGACACTCATGAGCGGAGGGCAAACGGCAGCGCAAGCTTTAAACTCTCTTGAAGGCGGCGGCGAAACAGGCTGGCAAAACTATATTGATGCGCTTGATGCATTCCAGAATACAGGCGTCATCGTATTTGCAAATGCAAACACCAATTTGGGGGATACCGATATTAGCGCGGGTCTGCCAATTTTGGCCCCGCAGCTTGCAGAAGCATGGATTGTTGCAGCAGAGGCCGACTTTACGCTTAATCCTGCAACCGAAGAAATTGTAAGCGCTAGATTGTTGTCCAGCCCCTGTGGCCAAGCCGCAGAATTTTGTTTGGTCGGAGATGGCGAATTGTCGTCAGCATCCGACAACGGTGACAGCCTTTATGAGTCGGGTGCCGGCACCTCATTTTTCGCGCCACAAATTTCAGGCGCTGTTGCCTTGCTTGCAGAAGCTTTTCCTGGTCTGACCCCAGGGGAATGGCGCGATCGTTTGCTCGCTTCGGCAAACAACACGTTTTTCACTGTCGACGGCACGACGAACTTTGGCGGCGGCGTGACGCATGCCTATTCCGACGTATTTGGCCATGGCGTATTGAACATTTCCGCGGCACTGCAACCGATTGGTGAGGTCAGCGTTGTGCGTGGGAGCAATCTTAGCAACGGCCAGCGTACAAGTTTGGGCAATGCAGCCATCCGCACAAGTGCTGGCTATGGCGATGGGCTATCGCGCATGCTACGAGAGCAGGAAATGGCAGTCTTTGACGCACTTAATGGCGATTTCCACATCGGAGCTGATCATTTCGTGCAGCAGAATCAAAGCACCTACAGGTCAGCTTCGGTGGACAGGCTGCAGGACAAAGGTCAGGCAAAGACATCGTTGTCGCTGGGCGGTGAAGACAGCAATATTCAAAATGCGTTGTATTTCGGCGCAGAAGATGGTCTTGCGCTGCTGCAGACTGACCTCGGCCTTGCCAACGAACTTGCCGGGAATGTATCGATTCTTTCCTTTGCAGAAACAGCGACCGCCATTTATCAAAAGCATGAGACGGCATTCGGCCATTATGGCTTTTATGGGTTTAGCGCCCAGCATAGCGAAAGCATAAATGGCTCATTGTCCGGTGCGGGCGCGACAGCACAATTCGAACTTGGCAACTCATCTTTACGCCTTGGTCTCAATCAAATGGTCGAAACAGGAGCCTTTCTGGGGTTAGTGGGCAACGATGCTTCAACACTCCCACCTTGGCCAACACACAAAGCGCGAATATGAGTTTTGACACAGACTTGGCGAACGGTTTCCGTTTATTTGGCGGCGCTGAGTTGGGCCGGGCCAATGGTCAAGCTGAGGGCGACGGATTTGTGACCGACTTTGATGCCGCACAATTTTCCGGTTTTCACCTTGGGGTAGCAAAAGCAGATTTAGTGCAGAAGGGCGACAGAGTGACCTTGTCTTTGGCACAACCGCTTCGTGCAGACGCTGGCGACATCACCATGAATTTGCCGGTTGGCCGGGATAAAGCTGGCAACATCATTTATGATCAGGTTACCGGCAATCTCTCGCCATCTGGTCGCGAGATCGATATTGCTGCAAGCTATTTCATGCAACCGGACGCGTTCAGCACACTACAATTTGACGTGATGTACGCACTTGATGCTGGTCACGTAGCTGGCGAACGTTCCTATGGCATTGGTGCGAGCTTTAAGCGCGACCTCAACTGATCTGAACAAAAAAAGAAATTAAAAGGGGCCAATGGCCCCTTTTTTTTGTCGTTGTCTTGGTCGCCCTATCAATCAACAAAACACCATAAATACGCGGTGCCGTGCTGACCGCTATTGAGGCGACTGTTAGGCCGCTTTCTAGCGCCACTTGCAATCCTTCACCCGCCATATAAGACGAGATGAACGCCGCGTTGAAAATATCCGCATAGCCCACGGGATCATTTGTCTCGAACTCTTCGATGGCAGCCGTTACCATTTGTCCCTGATAAAAGCCATCGGCGCGCGTGCGCCCCCGCTGAACCACCAAAACTTGGTGATCGGCCAGCGTCTTCACAAGCGCTTTTTCTGCCTCGTCTGTATCTTCCTCTTCCATAACCGCACGCAATTCGTGTTCGCGCATCAAAATGCAGTCCGTGGCCCGCACCCAACTTAGAAACACAGCTCTTGTATCTTCGGTCCAGCCTTCGAAGGGACGATCGTGGCTGAGTGCAGTGGTCCACCCCATGGTGGAAAGCATCGTCAGAAGTTGGGAAAGACCCGCCGTAACCGAGGGCATCAGATGCGCGCCGGTAACCAGCGCGAAAGATGACTTTGAAGTTGCCGGAGGAATGGCATCAATCATTGTGTCCAAGGTTACATCCTGCAGATGGCCTGTGGAGTTGAACACAACTACATTGCCGCCATCATGCAGCATATTTACAGAAACCGTCGTCGCGGTTGGAATGGTCGTCCAGGCCGTTGTGCCGGGTTGGAACTCCCCTTGCAGCCATGTTCCCAGATTGTCAGATCCAACTGTGGCAATCAATCGATGATCGACACTCAGGCCGGAAAGCGCAAGCGCTGTTGTGCCCGCGGCGCCGCCCGCGCGGAAGTCTGACGAAGACATCGTCATCTCCGTCCCGAAGTCTGGCCAACGATCCAAATCGCCCATCACCAGTTCGATATTCACGTTCCCAAGTATGAGCAATGGGGGTGACGCCATAGGTTGATTTTTCCTCGTTTAACTTTCGGAACACTAATCAGAATTTGCGCTTAATCAAATATGAAAGTGTTACAATACTGACAATTTAATTCACAATTGGGGGAATTGTCCAAAAAATCAGGGTAATCCCCCCCCAAAACAAAAAAATTTCACATGATAAATACTGGATTTCCAAGCATTGGTGAGCAATGTCCGATCGAAAAAATTTTATCTGATAAAAACTTCATTTACTCGCTTCGCCAATCTTGTATTTTCAATGGTATCTATTTGGTGAGGCATGGCTTGTTGGGAGACAAGCACATGGCGATGTAACCATCCAGCGGGGGCGATAAATGTTACACTATCTGATCAAGCGCATCTTGATGATGGCCTTGACCTTGTTTTTGATCATTACGCTGACATTCTTTTTGATGCACGCCATTCCCGGCGGGCCCTTCACATCTGAAAAAAATGTTGGCACCTGAGATTGAGGCGGCGTTGAATGCCAAATATGGCCTGGATAAGCCGATTTGGCAGCAATATCTCAGCTATCTGCAGGGCATTGTCACTTTTGACCTCGGCCCTTCATTTAAATATCCCGCGTTCGGGGTGAATGACTTGATCCGCGAAGGCCTGCCGGTTACCGCGCAGACTGGTTTCTTGGCCATGTTGTGCGTTGTGGCCCTGGGTATTCCCTTAGGCATCGTCGCCGCACTCAATCAAAACAAGTGGCAGGACACCACCATTATGGCGATTGCCACAATGGGCGTGGCGATTCCGTCATATGTGTTGGCAACCATCGCGCTTTATCTGTTTGCGCTGCAATGGAATTTGGTGCCCCACGTTCGGGCTCGACAGTTGGCGCGGCTATATCTTGCCAGTTGCTGCCTTGTCCGGCTTTTGGCTTTCCTTTATCGCGCGTCTCTCACGCTCATCATTGCTTGAGGTTCTTGGGCAGGACTACATGGTCACCGCCCGCGCCAAAGGCCTGCATCCCCACACCATTTTGTTCAAACATGGTATGCGCAATGCACTGATCCCGATCGTGACCGTATTGGTCCAGTTGTCGCAAATTTGCTCACCGGCTCATTCGTGATTGAGCAAATTTTTGCACTGCCCGGAATCGGTCGCCACTTTGTGCTGTCCATTTCCAACCGGGACTACACCACCATTATGGGCATTACGATTTTCTACGCGGCGTTTTTGATGCTGATGATTTTGATTGTCGACCTTTTATATATGGTACTCGACCCCCGAATTAAGCTTGGGGAGAAGGCACAATGACCCAGCACAATGTGACGATACCGAAAGAGAATTGGACCCCTGTTGATCAAGGCGCGCAGGATGCGGAATTTATCGCGGCGCCTAGCCTGACTTATTGGCAGGATGTGCGGCAGCGCATGTGGCGCAACAAACCAGCTATGGCCAGCCTTGCCTTCATTATTTTCCTGATCTTGTCGGCGATTTTCGGGCCCATGCTGACTCAGCACACCTATTTTCATCAAGATTTGAAGCTGTCCAATATTCCGCCGGTATTTGAAGTCTACAAGGCCGAACCAAGCAACGCCCCAGCGCAATATGTGTTTCTCAACAGTGGCAACTTCAAGCTTTATGAAGTGGCCGAGAATGGCGAAATTCTTGGCCTCGTGCGTGCGAAACGCAAAGACCTCATCAACAAGCAACACATTTATGTGTTTGAAGATACGCAAATCCGTGTGGATTACAGCTCCCTGCCTGCCGCTCTGGTGGATGCGGACGGCAACCCCGTTGAATCGATTGGCTATCGTTGGAACCAAACCAACTGGTTTGGCACAGACAGCCTTGGGCGTGACGTGTTGGTGCGGCAGCTTTATGGCGCGCGCATTTCGTTGACCGTTGCTTTCGTCGCCGCGATGGTGAACTTCTTTATCGGCGTCTTTTATGGCGGCATTGCCGGGTATTTTGGCGGCATGTGGATAATGTGATGATGCGGATCGTGGAGATTATCGCCACCATCCCGCTCACCCTTTATGTGATCCTGATGATGGTGGTTTTCCAGTCAGGCTTTTTATGATCATCATTGCCATTGGTCGGTGTTCTGGGTGGATATGGCGCGGATTGTGCGTGGTCAGATGCTCTCGCTCAAAAATCAGGACTATGTGGCGGCGGCCAGAACCATGGCGCCAGCACCAAGCGGATTTTGACGCGCCATTTGCTGCCCAACACAATGGGCCCGATTTTGGTGACCCTGACGCTGTTGATCCCGAGCGCGATTTTCATTGAAAGCTTTATGAGCTTTATCGGCTTGGGCGTGAGCGTGCCGATGGCCAGCTGGGGCACATTGACCGCTGAAGCGGTGGAAACCCTGCGCGCCTATCCGCACCAATTGTTTTTTCCTGCGGCTGCAATCTCCATGACCATGTTTGCCTTTAACTTTTTGGGCGATGGATTGCGGGACGCACTTGATCCGAGGTTGCGCAAATGAGCTCAGCACCTTTATTGAAAGTCGATAATCTCACTACCCATTTTCACACCACCCGCGGTGATGTGCAGGCTGTGCGCGGCGTCAGCTTTGATGTGCGCCCGGGCGAAATCGTGGGCATTGTGGGCGAAAGTGGCTCGGGCAAGAGCATAACCTGCCTTTCCATCTTGGGGCTTTTGAAAGCCAATGGCGAAGTGGTGGAAGGCTCTGCCGATTTTGAGGGGCAAGCTGCTTACCGGCCTGTCAGATAAGCAATTGCGCACCATTCGTGGCGATGACATTGCGATGATCTTTCAGGACCCAATGACCAGCTTGAACCCCACGCTGACTGTTGGGGAGCAGATCATTGAAACCATTCTCGCGCACAAGCCTCAATCGCGTGGAGAGGCGAGAAAGCGCGCACTCGAACTGTTTGAGTTGGTAAAAATTCCGAGCGCAGCCAGCCGGTTGGACAATTATCCGCATCAATTTTCTGGCGGCATGCGCCAGCGGGTGATGATCGCCATGGCGCTCAGCTGTGACCCCAAATTGCTGATCGCCGACGAGCCAACAACTGCGCTAGATGTGACCATCCAGCGGCAGATCTTGCTGCTGCTCAAAGATTTGCAAGAAAAACTGGGCATGGCCATCATTTTGATCACGCACGATTTGGGCGTGATCGCCGAAGTAGCTGACCGCTTATTGGTAATGTATGGCGGCATGGTGATGGAAACCGGCGATGTCTACGACGTTTTTGCTGCGCCACAGCATCCTTACACCACCGGATTGTTGCATTCGATCCCCGATGTGCGCAGCCACACCAAGGAACGACTAACGCCCATTCCTGCTCACCGCCAGATATGCTAAGGCCGCCGGAAGGTTGTCCCTTCGCGCCACGTTGTCCGCACGCCATTCAACACTGTTTGAGCGCGATGCCGCCGCTGTTTGAACGGCCCAACGCAAAAACCACGGTGCATGAGGCCCGGTGCTGGTTGCACCACAACGAGGCGCCTCATGCGCTACAAGCAATCTTCGACGCACCGGAGATCTCAAATGGATAAGCAGTTGCACAAATCCGATACAGACGATGTGCTGATGCGCGTGCGCAATCTGAAGAAGCACTTTCATGTATCCTCTGGTTTTTTGGCCAAAACCCCAAATATCTGAAAGCCGTCGATGGGGTGGATATTGATATTCGCCGTGGCGAAACACTCGGCCTGGTAGGCGAAAGTGGTTGTGGCAAAAGCACCCTCGCCCGCACATTGATCCGGCTTTACAGCCCCACGGACGGGGTGATTGAGTTTAACGGCACCGACCTGGCCAAGCTGAAAGAAAAAGACTTGGCGCCACACCGGCGCAACATTCAAATGATCTTTCAAGACCCTTATGCCTCGTTGAATGGGCGCATGAATGTGCGTGATCTGATTGCGGAGCCGCTTGAGATTGCGGGGATTGGAAATGACAAGAGTCGCACCGCCAGGGTGCAGGAATTGCTTGAGGTGGTGGGACTTAATAAAGACCATGCCAACCGCTTTCCGCACGAATTTTCCGGCGGTCAACGCCAGCGGCTCGGCATCGCCCGCGCCATAGCGTTAAACCCGCAACTGGTGATCTGCGACGAAGCGATTTCCGCGCTCGATGTTTCGATTCAGGCGCAAGTGGTCAATATGCTCGAGGATCTGCAAAAAGAGCTTGGGCTGACCTATTTGTTTATCACCCATGATTTGTCGATGGTGAAGCATATCTCAGATCGTATTGGCGTGATGTATCTGGGCAAACTGGTCGAGATTGCCCCCAACAACGCGCTTTATGATGACCCGAAACATCCCTATACGCGCGCGCTTTTGGCCTCGATCCCCATCGCGGACCCTGTGGAAGCGCGTAAGGACAATCAGGATCAAATGCAGGGCGAAATTCCCAGCCCCATCGACATGCCATCCGGCTGTCGGTTCCGCAGCCGCTGCCCATTGGCAACGGATTTGTGCGCCGAGCAGGAGCCTGAGCTTAAAGAATTGGCCGACAACCACAAAGTTGCCTGCCATTACGCCGAATAGTCGGCGACTTAACCAAGGGCCAATTCACAATGGCCCATTTGATAATAATTGGGGCATCCCCCAATGGAGGAGTGAAATGTTAAAAAAACTGATCCCTCTCATTGCAGCCACTTCATTGGCACTTGGCGGAGCAGCTTTTGCTGAATCATCACTTGTTTATGTGGTCAACAATGAGTCTGACACTTTCGATCCCGGCACCACAAACGAAACATTTGCGGCACCGATCATTGGCAACACGTTTGAAGGCTTGGTAAAGTTTGCGCCAGACGGTTCAATTGTGCCGGCATTGGCTGAAAGTTGGGACATCTCAGAAGATGGCCTGACTTACACCTTCAAACTGCGCGAAGATGCAAAATGGTCCGACGGCGAGCCTGTCACCGCCGATGATTTCATTTACGCATGGACACGGGTTTTAACCCCTGCCAGCGGCGCGAAAAACTCTGCCCTTCTGTATCACATTGAAGGCGCGCAAGAGTTTTATGATGGCGGTGACGCCACGCCAAACATGAAGGCCGTTGACGAGCACACTGTTGAGTTCACTTTGAAGCAACGCGTGCCCTACATGTTGCAGCTTGTGGCCTACTCAACATACTTCCCTGTGCGTCAGGATGTTGTGGAAGCTGACCCAGAAGGTTGGACACGCAGCCCAGACACATATATTGGCACCGGCCCATTCCGCGTGACCGAAATGAACTTGGGGCGAAGGTTTTGTTTTCGAGAAAAACCCAAACTATTACGGTGCGGAAGATGTTAAACTCGACAAACTGACTTTCCGTTTGATCCCCACAACAATCAACTGCTTTGGCTGCGATGGAAGCTGGCGATGTTGACGGCATTGAATCTGTGCCAGCGTCAGAAGTGCCTCGTCTTTCCGTTGAAAGCGAAGCCTTCCTTGTGATCCCCATCTTTGGGCACCACATATGCATTCTTCAACCCAGCAATGAACCCAGTGGACGATGTGAAAGTGCGTAAAGCCCTTTCAATGGCGATTGATCGGCAGGAAATCGTTGAGTTCGTCTTGCAATCAGCAGACGTGCCAGCAACTGGCTTGGTGCCTTATGGCATGAATGTTGCGGGCGAAGATTTCCGCGACGTGGCTGAAGATTACGGCTTGGCCGACACAGCAAAAGCTGATGAAGCACAAAAGCTTTTGGCTGAAGCGGGCTATCCAAATGGCGAAGGTTTCCCTGCAACTGTATTTGCAACCTACTCATCGCCTCCGATCCAGAAGTTGCTCGAAGCCATTCAGCAAATGTGGAAAGAGAACCTCAATATCGACGTTGAGATCGATGTGAGCGAATGGAAAGTTTACTACCCAGAAGTGCAAAAAGTTGAATACCAGATTGCGCAAATGGGTTGGGGCGCCGACTATCCGCACCCAATGACGTTCCTGGATAACTTTGTGTCAACAAGCCCGAACAATCTGGCAAAGTGGTCAAATGAAGAGTATGACGCCGAAATCGCTGCCGCTAAAGCTGCAGTTGATCAGGCAGAATCTTTGCAGCATATGGCCAATGCAGAAGCGATCATGATGAATGATCATGTTATTTTGCCCATGTATCACCGTAACCTTTACATGATGATGGGTTCAGACGTTAAAGGCTTCTGGCGTTCAACATTGGGTGTGCCTTATTTCGCTGGTGTCACAGTTGAATAGTAAGTCGACCAATCGCAGTTGATTTTCATTAGGCGGGGCGCTTTGCGCTCCGCCTTTTCTTTTGAGGCACGCAAAGCGATTATGCCGTTCGATTCATTGGTGCTAGCATTTCAAGCAAACTGATTCTTTGAAGCAAATGGGGACCATCGCCATGAACCGATCCGAACGCCGCCGCCAAGCAAAAATGGAAAAAAAACAAACTGGCGCCGGTACGGGTCAGGGCCCGATAAACGATTTGTTGGCCAAAGGTGTAGCGCACCACCAAAAGGGCGAATTACCTTTAGCAGAACAGGAATATCAAGCGATATTGAAGATCAATCCGCAACATGGCGATGCTAATCATTTGATGGGTCTATTAGCAAAACAGGTTGGCAAGCTTGAGATTGCAAAACAGTTTTTAGAGAAAGCGCTTTTAAGCAGCCCAAGTCACCCGCATTTTTTGAATAATATGGGAGGTGTGTTGAAAGAGTTGGGCGACTTTGAAGGCGCTCGGGCCCACCATTTAATGGCCGTTACTGCAGATCCAAATTTTGCGCCCGGTTATATCAGTCTAGGATTGGTCGAAAAGGCATCCAAAAACTATGAGGCAGCTGAACACGCATTGAAAAAAGCGTTGTCTTTGCAGCCGCAAAACCATGAAATCCTCAACAATCTAGGAAATTTGTACACAGATATGGGGGATCCTGGTAAAGGGTTAGACCTAATCGAACGTTCCCTACAAATCGTCCCGCATTCAGTTATGACGCTTTACAACCGAGCGGTGGCGTTGCAACACTTGGGGCGGCATGGCGAAGCAACCCAGCAATATAAGCAAGTGCTGGAAGCTGAACCGAACTTTGCGGCAGCTCATTGTAATTTGGGTATTTTGGCGCGGGAACAAAATGAACTGGCTATTGCGATCGAGCACGGTCAAAAAGCTGCGGAACTTGACCCACAAAATTCAGATTTCTATTACAATTTGGGCCTAGCGCTTAGTGAAGCCGGTGAGTACGAGGATGCGCTTACCTGCTTTGAAGGCGCCTACACAATAGACCCGGATCATGCGCATGCTACAACGATCACGGCAATGCCTATTTCGCAATGGGCCGCAGCGAAGAGGCAATCCCAAGTTACCAAAAAGCCGTTGAATTGGCACCAAACTCCTCGGGCATGCATAACAATCTAGGCAATGCGTATCTAAAGCGAGGACGTCTTTTGGAAGCAATTGACGAGTTTCAGCGCGCATTGGAGTTAAATCCATCACACGCCAAGGCGCACAGCAACTTGGCTAGCGTTCACAAAGATTTTGGAGACTTTGATCGGGCGCAATTCCATTTCGAAAAGGCCCTAGAATGTGATCCGACTTTCAGCACAGCTTATTCAAATATGCTGTTTACGATGAACTATGATCCAAACAAAAGCGGTGAGGAAATTTTTGATCAGTACAAGGGCTTCAATGATAGATATGCCAAGCCATTGGAATCCGAACAACAGCCGCATCAAAACACGCGCATCCCAAATCGTCGATTACGCGTTGGATATGTAAGTTCTTCATTTCATAAACACGCCGCGGCTTTTCATTTTCCGCCCCTATTCGAGCACGCAAACAAAGAGAGTTTTGAGATTTTTGCTTACGCCGAAATTGCCCAATCGGACAGTTATACCGAGTTTTACCGAGCCCAGTGTGATCATTGGATCAAAACCAACAAGCTGACCGATGGCGCGCTGGCAGACCAAATTCGTGCCGATAAGATCGACATTCTTGTTGATATTTCAGGCCATGCAAAAGGCAACCGTTTGTTGGCTTTTGCGCGCAAGCCGGCGCCTGTTTCAATCCATTGGCTAGACTTCGGTTACACCACAGGGGGGGATGGAGTCCATTGACTATTATATGGGGGGGTGATCAAAATGTAACCCCTGAACGCGATAATCACTTATTCGGTGAAGGCGAAGTTTGGCGGCTAGATGGTCCCTCAGTTGTATATCGCCCAGGTCCGGGCATGGCGAAGTCAGTCCGCTACCTGCCCAAAAAAATGGTTTTGTGACATTTTGCACCCTTTCGCGGTCGGTTCGCTTGAATGAAAAGACAATCAAAGCTTGGGCGGAAATTCTTAAGCGCACCGAGGGGTCAAAACTGCGCTTGGATAGCCGCAATTACCAAGACCAGATGATGTGTGATCAAGTCGCAGAAAAATTTTCTAGATTCGGCGTTGAGAGTGATCGTCTGATCATGGGCTTTAACAGCCCCCCATGGGATGTGCTGCGCGAGATTGATATTGCCCTGGACTGTTTCCCACACAATTCGGGAACTACGCTTTTTGAGCATCTCTACATGGGCAACCCTTTTGTCACGCTCTACAATCGCGCCAGCGTTGGCACGCTCGGCGGCGCTATCTTGCGCCATGCTGGTTTTGGCGAGTGGGTAGCGGAAAATGAAAAACAATACGTGGAAATCGCCGTCGATCTTGCAAGTGACCTAGACAAATTGGCGGACATTCGCGCCACAATGCGGACGAAGATGAAAAACAGTCCTGCGATGGACGAAAAGGCGTTCGTTAGTCGCATGGAAAACGCCTATCGGCAAATGTGGCAACGCTATTGTGAGACTTCAGCATGAAAGCAGTGATCTTAGCGGGCGGTCTCGGCACCCGGATTTCGGAGGAAACCCACCTACGCCCCAAGCCGATGATTGAGATTGGGGGCATGCCTCTACTGTGGCACATCATGAAGCTTTATTCGCATCACAATATCAATGAGTTTGTGGTGTGCTGCGGCTATAAGGCTATGTGATCAAGGAGTATTTCGCCAATTATTTCTTACACAAATCAGACGTCACTTTCGATATCGCCAAAAACCAAATGCACGTGCATGAACGCCACGCGGAACCTTGGAAAGTGACGCTGGTAGATACGGGCATTGATACGCTGACTGGCGGACGCCTTAAACGTATCGCCGACTATGTCAAAGACGATGACGCCTTTTGCATGACCTATGGTGACGGCGTTGCCGACGTAAATGTTTCAGACCTCATCGAATTTCACCGGGCGCATGGGGCACTGGCAACCATCACCGCGGTCGCCCCGCCAGGCCGGTATGGAGCGTTAGAAACCAACGGTGATGCTGTCACCGGGTTCAACGAGAAACCTCGGGGCGACGGCGGTGCCATTAATGGCGGATTTTTTGTGTTGTCGCCAGACTGTCTCAATTTGATTGAGACCGACGACACAAGCTGGGAAGAAGGGCCGCTGACGACATTGGCATCAGACAATCAATTGCGTGCTTTCTCGCATGATGGATTTTGGCAACCGATGGATACGTTGCGCGATAAAACCCGTTTGGAGCGTGCCTGGCAATCTGGGCAAGCCCCTTGGAAAGTCTGGGATTAATCCTTTATGACGCGGCCGCAACTCGACCCCGCATTTTGGGCAGGCAAAAAAGTTCTTGTGACGGGCCATACAGGCTTTAAGGTGCATGGCTTTGCCATTGGCTCATGCGACTTGGTGCACGGGTGACAGGTTTTGCTTTACCCCCAGAAACCTCGCCCAATCTTTATTCATTGCTCAAGCTTGAAACCCGCATGACCAGCACATTTGGCGACCTGCGGGGACAAAGAGCTCATACAAAAAGTTTTGGGTGAAACGCGACCGGAAGTCATTTTGCACCTTGCCGCGCAAGCCCCTCGTCCACCCTTCTTACGATGACCCAATATCCACATTTGAAAGCAATGTGATGGGCACCGCATATCTGCTTGAAGCGACCCCGCACAGTTCAGACATCCGACGTCTTTCTTGTCGCAACAACGGACAAAGTCTACCGCAATTTGGAACATGGTGTGCCGTTTCGCGAAGACGACCCGTTGGGCGGACACGACCCCTATAGCGCCAGTAAGGCCGCTACCGAAATTGTCATTTCCTCCTATCGACAAAGCTTTTTTGAAGCCAGCAAAACAAAGCTATTGAGCGCACGCGCAGGCAATGCAATTGGCGGCGGCGATTGGTCGGCTGATCGGATCATCCCCGACGCCATCCGGGCGTGGTCGAACGAGCAAATCTTAAACGTCCGACGGCCCAATGCGCTACGCCCATGGCAACATGTCTTGGAGCCACTTTTCGCTTATCTGCTTCTTTGCCAATCGGCCCGAAAGGCACAGCATGCCAGTTATAATATTGGGGCCCGCCATCGACGATAAGATGAGCGTTGGTGAACTGATCCAGCACGCCCAGTCCTGGTACGGTCGTGGCCAGGTCAGCCTGGGCGGCGGAGACGATGGGCCGCACGAGGCCGGGCTGTTGCAGCTTGATGCGCGCCGCATAGGGGATGAATTTGGCTTGAAGCCGAATTGGCCCAGCAAGGAGGCGCTGGCGCGCACCATGGCATGGTACAAGGATCAGGACGATGGCATGGATGCCGCTGCCCTTTGTGATCGCGACATAAACGCATTTGAGGCCGCTTTATGAAGTTTGACATAACGGCAACCAAAATTGAGGGCGTCAAAATTCTCAAGCGCCAAGAAATGGGAGATCAGCGCGGCAGCTTCTCGCGGCTATTCAGTGCGGCGCAATTTCAACAATTGGGATGGGATGCGCCAGTCGCTCAAACCAACCTGTCGCAAAATAACGGCCAAGGCAGCTTCGCGGTTTGCACCTGCAACTGCCACCCCAAGCGGAAATGAAATTTGTGCAGGCCCTGAGTGGCAAAGTGATGGACGTCGCAGTTGATATGCGACGCGGCTCGCCAACATTTGGAGAACATGTTGCAGTTGAATTGAGTGATGAAAACCGTTGTGGCTTGCTTATTCCAAAAGGATGCGCCCACGGTTTTCAGGTCCTCAGCGCGCACGCAACATTGCTTTATCACCACTCAGGTGCCTACCACCGGGAAGCAGAAACGGGCATTCGGTTTGATGATCCATCATTGGCGATTGGTTGGCCCCAGACGCCAGCCAATCTCTCTGATCGGGATCAAACCTTGCCATCATTTGCCAGCTTTGGCGAAGGAGTGGCCGTATGAAATGTCGTCACTGTCAAACGGAGCTTCGCTATACCCTGATTGATTTGGGGGAGATGCCCCCCTCAAATGCTTACTTGACGCGCGATGCCCTCGACAAACCAGAGCAGGCATATCCGCTTAAGGTAAGGGTGTGTGAAATTTGCTTTTTGGTGCAAACGGAAGACTTCACGCGGGCCGACCAATTATTCACGGCAGATTACGCCTATTTTTCTTCGACCTCACAAAGCTGGCTGGACCATGCACGCCACTATTCGACGGCGGCCATCGAGCGCTTCCAGCTTTCATCGAAGAGTTTTGTTGTCGAGTTGGCTTCCAATGATGGATATTTGCTGAAAAACTTTGTCGCGGCTGACATCCCTTGCCTTGGGGTTGAGCCAACACAAGCGACGGCGGATGCGGCAGAAGATTTGGGCATTCCCCCAATGGCGCGACTTTTTCGGGGCGCGCCGTCAGCGAAGAGATCAAATCGCAATATGGGGCGGCGGACCTTATTGTCGGCAACAATGTGCTCGCGCATGTCCCTGATATAAATGATTTTATTTCCGGCGCAGCCAATTTACTCAAACCTGACGGCACGATCACCTTTGAGTTTCCACATCTGTTGAACCTGCTGCGCTTTTGTCAATTCGACACGATCTATCATGAGCATTTTTCCTATTTGTCGCTGATGGCGCTGAACCGGATTGCACGCTTGGTGCAGCTGAAGATCATTGATGTGATGCAATTGCCCACCCATGGCGGCAGCTTGCGCGTGTATTTGGCGCACCATGATGACTCGCGCGCGCCGAGCGCAAATGTCGATGCAATCTTGCGTGAAGAACATGATTTCGGCCTCGCAGACATCACAACATATGACGCGCTGCAACAAGATGCCGAGCGGATCAGATTTGAGCTTCTCAGCTTTTTGGAAAGTGCCCGCGCGGAGGGGCAAAAAATACTTGGTTATGGCGCTGCGGCAAAGGGCAACACGCTGCTGAACTTTGCTGGTGTAACGCCTGAATTGCTGCCGATGATTGCCGATGCGGCTCCATCAAAACAGGGCAATTATATGCCCGGCAGCCATATTCCAATTGTCACACCAGATCATCTTATCCAGTCGAACCCTGATATTATCCTGATCTTGCCCTGGAATATTGGGCCAGAAATTATGGCGAGTATTGCACCGCGCTTTTCGAACAAGCCAAAGTTTGTTTGGGCCATCCCGAAGCTCACCATAGCAGAATAGTTTTTTTTGCGTTAAACTGATACGAATCGATATCCTGTTTCACCATTCTTTGAGGCATTTTATGTCTGACATTCCCGTCTTTAAGCCCCTGATCACACAAGATGAAATCAGTGCTGCAGTCGAATCCCTGGAAATGGGATGGCTCGGCATGGGCAGCTATGTCGCCGACTTTGAAGCCAAAATTGCTGATGTTATTCAAGCGCCGGACCGTTATGTCTCCGCTGTGAGCACGGGCACAGCGGCGCTGCATGTGGCATTATTGGTCGCAGGCGTAGAGCCGGGCGATGAGGTTATCGTTTCAGCTTTTAATTGCTCCGCGGACTATCAAGCCATCAGCTGGGTCGGCGCGGATATCGTGTTCTGCGATTGTGACGACGCTACGTTGGAGTTGGACTTGGATAAGGCGGAAACGCTGGTTTCAGATAAAACCAAAGCCATCATCATCATGGATTATGATTGCATTATTTCCGACTATGACAGGGTCGAGGCCTTTGCGAAAAAGCATGATTTACGGGTGATCCATGATGCCTGCCATTCCTTCGGGTCTTCCTTTAAGGGCAAGCCTGTGGGCTCCTATTCAGATATTTGCGTCTTTAGCTTTGATCCGGTGAAAACAATCACCTGCCTTGATGGCGGTGCCGTTATTGTGCGGACAGAAGAAGAGCTGAAATATGTGCGCGAGCTTCGTTTGCTTGGGATGCAACAGCCGTCTGAGGTCATGTATCAAAATAAACGCGCCTGGACCTTTGATGTCGAACGGGTTGGTTTTCGCTACCATATGCTCAATCTTCACGCCGCCATCGGCGTGCGCCAAATCGAAAAGCTGGATCAAATTCGCAGCACGCGCGTTGCGGCCTCTCGTCGCTATTCAGAACAACTAATGTCAGTTGCGGCAGTTAGAACGCCTCATTCGAACTTCGATGAGGTTAACCCATTCCTGTATTACATTCGCGTCCCATCGGAAGATCGGGATGATCTGCGCACCTTTTTGAAAGAACATGGCATTGATACGGGCATACACTGGCAGCCGGGGCATTGGTTTAGCCTTTGGAAAGACTGCCGCAAAGGCGATTTGAGCGTCACAGATGCGGTGGGCAATCAAATCCTGTCTCTGCCCCTTCATTCGATGATGGATCTTGCGTTGGTGGATGAAGTTTGCGACGCAATCGGCAAATTCTTTTCTAAAAAGGCGGCGTAGATGGCCAAACCAAGTGTCATATTTATGGGATCGAAGCCTGGCGCTGTTGTCGCCCTCAACCATTTGTATGAACAAGGTTGGGCGATCAAAGCGGTGTGCGTCTCCGGCACAGTTTCCCACCCATGGTACCCAGAACCGGATTTGAAGATGGCTGCTAAGGCCCTTGGGCTGCCGGTATTCAAGCAAAGCGAACTTGGTCAAATAGTTGGCGAAGTTGACGTCGTCATTTCCTATATGTTCCGCCACTTGGTAAAGCCGGAGATCGCTTCCAAGGCCACCAAGGCGGCAGTGAATTTTCACGCTGCGCCTTTGCCCGAGTACGGTGGCTGGGGGGGCACCTATAATTTGGCGATTTTGGAAAATAAACAAGAGTTCGGGTGCACCTGCATCATTTGGGGGCAAGGGGATTCGACGATGGACCTTTACTCAAAGTCCGCCGTTTTCCGATTGACGCCAAGCTTTTGACAGG
>LLEO01000083.1_pt1 | contig 17108 bp, 22 predicted proteins | sample 595861 | NCBI WGS metagenome assembly LLEO01 (sample SAMN02919315, study PRJNA255460) | bioreactor metagenome | biome: chemostat; feature: culture 2012_25.1; material: sediment; isolation source: day35 25degC chemostat 2012 inoculated with Wadden Sea sediment taken from... | place: Germany: Bremen ... | reverse complement strand
CTCGCGGCCTTCTCTAGCTTTGATACTATCCAGAGCTTTTTGAACACCAAGCCTGTCATCTTCGCGACCTTTTCTTAGGTTTCTAATGAGTTTATGGAAGCTAAATTTCTTCATTGAACACAATCACAGCGAACGCCAGAAAGTAAAATTTTTCACTGTACAGCGGTAAGCCGTCTGTTAGTTGGTCGATATCTGACAAAGCGCTCATTAGGAAATTCGGCAGAGAACTGGGTGCGTCGGACTGAAACAACGTCTCGAGCCGATTCTTCAATCGTCCTGCATCACCATTAGTAGGATTAGTGTAATCAGATACTGCGTTGGATATCTTTTTCCCCATTTTCATAAGATCGACCGCGTCCCATCCGGCATCCCTAAGCTCGGCATTCACTAGTGCCATATCAGGGGCATATGTTTTGTTATTTGCGACCAATTTGATGGAGTCAGTTAAAAACTTACGGTCAACGCACTTCTTTGATCGAAGGTCATGAGTGGAAACAATAGTCCCAGAGTCGATGTTATTCTTACGATTGATCTCATCTTGCACCAACCTGGTCCACGCATACATGTTGATAGCATGCCCCCTCTCCGAGTTCCTGCTTAAACAACTCCGACACCTCTCCCATCAAGAAGCTCTGCATTGCCTCTGTGGAGACTCCAGTGGTCCGAAAGAAAATGTCCTTTAAGCGCTCTTGATCGAAACCCAAAACCTCGTCGGCCAGTTTTTCCTTTATCTTCTTTACATCACTTTCCTTGAGATCAGCGGCGCGAGCATTGCTCACGCAAAACGAAAACGGCACATTCGAAACAAGAACTGCTTTGACTTTATGCCCCGCGCCAATGCCATCAAAGTTTCCGTACATTTTACCAAGGATTGAAGGCTTTTTTCCTTCTCCAGACCGTTTGCGCGCTAAGTAAAAACCCAACGCGATGTTTGAAAATGTCTTTTTCGTTTTGACTTGACAAAAGTCTACATTCTGCGGGTTTTCATTTGGCTCCATAAAAACCACATCATCGTGATATTCAAATGCCACTAGATAGTCGGCACCATCTAGGTGCCTTTTTATCATTTCGCAGAACGCCCAGTTTTTCTGATAGTCGAATCTTGAATTTATGTCAGCGCCAGCTGTTTCACGCTGAGGCTTTTTAAGCATATCTTCAAGAAGAAGCGGCTTCGACACAACAACACGCCTAAATTTTTAAAACAATTTTCATTGAATCCTATAGTGATTGAGTAAATTTGCAAACCCAAATATTCTACCCTCTGGTTTTGCTCAAGATGAGCACTCAATATCTGCTAGTCGGGTTTGAATTAAAGTTCCGCTTAAGGCAAAAATTTGCAATCCGCCGATACTTCCTAACCCCTCACCGCCAATAATCATTAGCCGCCGCAACGGTCTGAAAATTGATCGCCACCACCTGTGAGGCCAATGTCAAACTGTCGGCGCTGTTGGCATAATCGTCGCGCAGTTTGGTGCGGGTGGCGTCGTCTGGCTGGGTTTTCTTCACCGCGCAGCAACCGTTTCGGGTTTTTGGAGCAAACAAAAAGATGCACCGCGCCAATATTCGGGCGGTGTGTTGGTCGCGGCCGCTTTAAGCTAAGCGAAATTCTTGTTTTGATGCGCGCCTTGTATCAGCAATGTTGCTTCAGTTGCAGGCACCGCCTTGCTGAAGTAAAAACCCTGGCCATATTTTCCGCCACGTTTGACGATCTCTTGCACCTGTTGATGATATTCGATGCCCTCTGCGATAACGGGCAGCCCAAGATTGTTGGCCAGTTCGATCACTGAACTTACAATCTTAGCGCTTTCGGAATCATTTTGCATCGCGCCAATGAAGGAGCGATCAATTTTGACTTTATCAAAATTCAAATCCTGCAAATTATACAGGCTGGAATACCCAGTGCCAAAATCATCCAGAGCGATCTTGATGCCAATTTGTTGCAATTCGGAAAGGGTAGATCGCGCCGCTTCAGCATCTGCAACCAGCGACGTTTCTGTGATTTCAATTTCTAACCGTCTTGGTGGAAAATCTGTTTCCGACAAAATTGTCAGTAATTTCACCGGCAGCAAAGGATCTGACAGATGCAACGGGGAAACATTAAGCGAGATCGTTATATCTTTCGGCCATGCAAGGGCATCAACACAGGCTTGCCGCAGGAGATCAAAGGTGAGCGGCGCAATCAGATTGAGCTTTTCCGAAATGGGGATAAAGACATCTGGTCCAATATCTCCACGCGCTGGATGCTGCCAACGGGCGAGCACTTCAAACCCCACCAATTTGTTGTCCTCTAGCGACACAAGTGGCTGATAAAAGGGGCGAATGTGACCCTGCACGATCGCTTCTCGCACATCTTTTTCAAGCGCAACACGCTCATGCAACGCGTCTGCCATGTCCTGTGTAAACAACCGGAACGCCCCGCGCCCTTCATCTTTAGCACAATACATCGCCATATCCGCCGTTTGCAGCAACGTCTCTGAATCCATGCCGTGATCGGGACAAAGCGATACACCGACGCTCGCCCCCACATCAATGATTTGCCCCATCAAGATTAATCGGCGCTTCCAAACTGGTGATAATTTCGTGCGCAAAGGCAGATAGTCTTTCCATTTGCTGCGCTTCATTCGAGATTTCAACGATAAGGCCAAATTCATCGCCGCCCAATCGCGCAACCATGTCTCCTGATGGCGTCAGGCGTTCAAGCCGCTTTGCAACTTCGCACAAAACGTGATCGCCGACGGCATGACCATTAATGTCGTTGATTGGCTTAAATCGATCAAGATCAACGATCATGACCGCATAGCGGATTGCGCGGTCTTGTACGGTGAAAACCGCATCTTCCAGTGTTTCAGAAAATACCCGTCGGTTCGGCAATCCTGTTAAAGCGTCATGGCGCGCCAATTGTTCGGCCCTCCGATGCGCTGCGTCGGTGGCCGCGCGCGCCTTTTCAAGCGTTGCCACGTGCTGCTGATAGGTTTTTTCTTTTTCCTTTGCTGCGATGGCCTCAGCCTCTTTGAGGCTGGTAATGTCTGTGTCAGTGCCAATGATCCGTGTCACGCTTCCATCGGGGGCAAATTCCACTGGCTTTCCGCGGCTCAAAATCCAAATATAGTGACCATCACGATGGCGCTCCCCGATACTCAAATGCGTTTTCCTGGCGCTGCCCTTTATCCTGCTGGTCAGTCTGAACGCTCAATTCTGCCGATCATCGGGGTGCACGCGCGCCAGCCACGCCTCGCGCGAAGGGTCGACAAATTCTTCAGGGCCAAGCCCGCGCATTTTTCGCCACATCGGCGAAAAGTCGGCAGTGCCTTTTTCTAGATTATGATCCAGAAACCCTGCCCTGCACTCTCGAGCGTAAATTTCCAGCGAAGCTCACTCTCGGCCAACGCATCTTCCGCATTTTTGCGGGCCGTGATATCGCGACAAATGCCGACGATGCCTAAAACTTGTCCATCAGCAGCGCGCAAAGGAAGCTTTGATGTGCGCAGCCATTTCCGATCACCGGTCGCGGTCACCAGTCGCTCTTCGATATTATTGATGCCTCACCGGTTTCGACCACCGATTGTTCATCGCTAAAATATTTCTCGGCAAGGGCGCGCGGATGCAAGTCAAAATCCGTTTTACCAATCAGATCTGCCACGCTCAGATCAAGATCATCCGCAACCGCACGGTTGGCAACCACAAAGCGACTTTGCGTGTCCTTCACAAACAAATAGTCGGGCACACTGTCGATCATCATGCGTAAAAAACGCTCTTCAACGCTCTTGGCAGCGCCTTGCGCCGCGTTATTTTCCAAACCGACGGGGGCATCCAATTTTATGGATGAAAAATGCGCCAACACCTTCTCTATTTCTTTTAATGAATCGTGATCAGGCATCTATATCTCCAGTGGCCCGCGAATAGCCGCAGTTCTGGGGGAAATAATAGCCGAGCTGGGCTTTTCATTTAATTAACATCGCCAGCCACCAAACTGCGCGTCAATATGTTGATGACTTTGCGACAACACAATTCTGCCGCCGCTGCAGGGCGTAGCCAGAAGCATGTTGATCGATCCGACGGCGTCGGAACGCCGCACAACGCCTCGCATTTAGTGCCGAGCACAGAACTTCATTTTGGACAGATTGCCAGTTTTTCGCTACAAAACTACATCTGAACTGATGAAATTTGATCGGCGAAAGGACTGTCTCAAGTGATTAATCCGAACAAGAAATCTGCTTACCCACACACGATTTTGGCAATCGCCATGACCTCCGTCCTCTGCCTCGCGTTTCCCGCCACTGCCCAGGATCAGGACGGTGTCACCGCGATGTGTCTGGAACGTGACGACAGCGAAGTTTGCGTTTGCGCATCCGAAGCCCTGCGCGATCAAATCAAAGAAGATGATTACGCTTTATATGCAGCAATCGGCGTGGATTATTTGGCTCGGCTGGAGGCTGGCGAAAGTCGGGTCGATGCTTGGATGGAAGCAAGCCGGGCAGCCGCGAGCAAAAGAGGGATCGGGAACATCGCGCTTATGGGGAAAACCAATGAGATCGGCAATTTGCACCGAGACGCGATCAAAGCATGCGGAAGCTAACCTGAAATGCATACGCCCATGCGTTCTCGCACACATAGGTCGCGTCGACACATATCCAGGGGCAAAATTGGGTTTTTCATCACGGCCCCCAACAAAAACGCCAGCCCAGCCTGTAGGACATTTAGGCGCTCGCATTGGAATTGTGCCTGAGACAACGGAGCATATTGTGGGTGTAACATATGCTCTCGGACTCCAATTTCTCGGTTTGGAACACGCCTGACAGCTCAACCAAACCACCCTGCCCGCTGATTCCCCCAGCGCCGAGAAATGCCAATGCAGCGCAAAGAATTAACCTGTTAATAGAGCCACTTAACATGTTTAGTCACGCAAATATCCACATTTGCAACTGTTTATTCGCAAAGACTGAACAGCATCGCCTGGCATTTTCAGCATGTAAACTAACGCATTGTTTTGGCAGGAAAAAATAAGTTACGGAATTGACTGCTATTTGACCATTTGATTTAAGTTTCGGCCTTTTTTGCTGCGGGAATGCCCTCACTTTTCGGCACAAGACTTGCGTCGAATGGCATTTATCTATAATCCTTAAGCCATTGATTATGAAACAAACGTGTGAAAACCAGTTTCGAATTGCATGCCCCACGATGCTGCCGCATCGCACGCCGGGCGGATGGCACTACCGCTCACGCTCATTTCCAAAACTCAATTGACCTGCAAGTAAGTCGCCTTCTCTCAGCTGCGATGCGCATGACACTTGCATTTTGGTCAACCATGCGGAAAGAGGCAGCGTAATGGCACCACAGCCTACATATATGGGTGCCGCGATATGTGGCTGGTGAATACATACAAGCAGGCAGTTTGCCGCATTAGCGGTATTTCGGCGCGCATGTCTATGGATGCGGTAACCGGTGCCCTGTCTTATCTATCTTCTAGCAAACATAATGCCGAATTTGCAGCAGGCGGCTTATGCCACCAAAGCGCAAAAATATCGAAGAAATATCTGCCCGAGAGACATCTGAATGAGCAGTATGCGAACGATTTGTCGCAACGGGGAAGCCATGTCAAAGAATAGAAATAATGCCGATTGATAATGGGAAACAAAAAGCGAAGTTGAACTATTGACCAAAAAATTGGCGAACCAAAAACACGAAGAAACGCTTGGAAATATTAGGGGGACACAAATTGGCAAATGATGCATCCAACGACGCATTCGTTGAGTTCGAACGTGTACAGAAAAGCTATGATGGCGAAACGCTCGTCGTTAAAGACTCAACCTGACAATGCCGAAAGGTGAGTTCTTGACGATGCTTGGGCCTTCAGGTTCCGGCAAAACCACTTGCCTGATGATGTTGGCTGGTTTCGAAACCGCTACCCATGGTGATATTCGGTTGGGCGGAAAATCCATCAACGGCATCCCACCGCACAAGCGTGGCATTGGCATGGTTTTCCAAAACTACGCCCTGTTCCCGCATATGACCATTGCTGAAAACCTCGCTTCCCGCTGGAAGTGCGCAAATTGGGCAAGGCGACGCGCGAAGAAAAAGTAAAACGCGCACTCGACATGGTTGAAATGGGTGATTTTGGCGGTCGCGTCCAGCACAATTGTCTGGTGGGCAGCAACAGCGTGTCGCATTGGCACGGGCTTTGGTTTTTGAACCAGAGTTGGTGCTGATGGATGAGCCGCTCGGCGCGCTTGATAAGCAGCTGCGCGAAAAGATGCAGTTTGAAATCACGCACCTGGCGCACCGCTTGGGCATCACCACGGTTTATGTGACCCACGACCAAACCGAAGCCTTGACCATGTCAGACCGTGTTGCGGTGTTTGATGATGGCCGAATTCAGCAATTGGCCTCACCGGATCAATTGTATGAATCACCAGAAAACAGCTTCGTGGCGCAGTTTATTGGCGAGAACAACACGCTTGAAGGTGTTGTAAAGGAAATCAAAGGCAACACCTGCGTCGTTCAGTTAGACGATGGTGAAGTGCTTGATGCTGTGCCAGTAAACGTGAGCAAGGTTGGCGAGCGCACACGTGTCTCGATCCGGCCAGAGCGCGTGGAATACAACACGGAACGCCTCGACCCAGACGCCCACACGCTGAAGGCCGAAGTGCTTGAATTTATTTATATGGGCGACATCTTCCGCACACGTTTGCGCGTGGCAGGTAATGAAGATTTCGTCATCAAAACACGTAACGCGCCTGACCAAGTGCGTCTAAAGCCTGGCCAGCAGATCAAGATCGGCTGGATGGCAGAGGATTGTCGCGCGCTCGACGCGTGATTACGCGGTTAGGCAGAAATAGAACTGGTTATGCCCGGGTGCCAGTTCTCACTCTAATGTCCGGGCAATTAAAGGGAGTATTCTATGAAACTCATTACGAAACTCATTAAGCCCGTGGCAGCGGCGACAGCAATCGCTTCGCTTAGCACCATGGCCTTGGCCGACGACCATATGGCTTCAGACATGACGATCGTAAGCTGGGGGTGGCGCATATCAAGATAGCCAAATCAATGCTTATGCAAATCCTTACACGGACATGAATGAAGGCGTTTCAATCACTTGGGACGAAAGTTCAGCCGAAGCTGTGGCGAAAATGCGCGCCATGAGCGAAGCGGGCAACGTCACTTGGGATCTTGTTGACGTAACTGCAGCCAGCGCCATCCGTCTTTGCGACGAAGGCTTGGCCATGGAAGTTGACCATGACGAAATGCTTGCTGCAGCGCCTGATGGCACACCAGCCAGCGATGACTTTGGCGATTTGATCGTCAGCGACTGCTTTATCCCACAGATTGTTTATTCAACAACTGTAGGCTACCGCACAGATTTGGTGCCTGAAGGCACTCCAGCACCAAACGATATTTGTGACTTGTTTGACCTTGCCACATATCCTGGTATGCGCGCTCTAGAGAAGCGTCCATTGAACAATATGGAATGGGCTTTGCTTTGTGACGGCGTTGCAAAAGAAGACGTTTATGACGTTTTGGCAACTCCTGAAGGCCAAGAGCAAGCATTGGCGAAACTCGGCACAATCCGTGACAACGTGATTTGGTGGTCAGCTGGTGCGGATACACCGCAACTTCTCGCTGACGGCGAAGTGTTCATGGGTTCAACCTATAACGGTCGTTTGTTCTCTGCCATCGTTGAGCAAGAACAGCCAATCGGCATGTTGTGGGATGCGCAAGTGTTTGACCTTGACGGTTGGGTAATCCCAGCTGACTTGCCTGAAGAGCGTCTTGCCCGTGTTAAAGATTTTGTGAAATTCGCAACAGACACTCAACGTCTTGCGGACCAAGCAAAATACATTTCATACGGTCCAGCACGTGAATCTTCAGCTCCACTTGTGAGCAAGCACGCAACATTGGGTATCGACATGGCGCCACATATGCCTACCGATCCTAACAACGCAAAGAACACGTTCCTCTACAACTACGAGTTCTGGGCTGATTACCGTGACGACATTGATGCCAAATTCCAATCTTGGTTGGCTCAATAATCTATAAGGAAAAGGGGGCAACTCTTGCCCCCTTTTTCACCGGATGCACACATCCAAATAAAAGACCGATAAAAGGCAGATTGACGGGGGCATGATGAGCGATACGACACAAGAACAAATGATATCGGCGGATGGTCGGCCGCTAAAGCAGAGCTTAGCGCGCGCATTACGGCGGCAAAAAATCAGAGCGTTGATGCTGATTGCACCGCTTTTGCTGTTCGTGGTGGTAACCTTTATCATCCCAATCCTTTCGATGCTCTTCCGCTCAGTTGAAAACGAGATCGTTTCCAACACGCTGCCGCACACCGTTGTGGCGCTGCAGGAGTGGGATGGAACCACAAATCAAGCGCCCGACGAGGAAGTTTTCCGACATCTCTATTTTGATTTGTTCCGCGCTGTTGAATCCAAAGAGCACACAAAGCTAGGCTCCCGCCTAAACTATGAACAAACCGGGCTTTCCTCCTTGTTCCGTACATCTGGACGTTCACTGGACGATCTGGGGTGAGGAATATCAGGACCCGCTCGAAGATATTGATCCGCGCTTTAAAGAAGGCGCTTTTTGGTATGAAATGCTAAATGGCGAAGGCGGCGAAGAGCTGCTGGAGAGCCGTCGCGAACTTTGGCGCATTGGTGTCGGCGAGAGCATGGCAGGCGATGTGGGGCTTCGTGCCCTCAGCCCAAATGGCAGAAATGCTACCTTGGACCACACGCGCCTATACTGATTTCGCGATCTGGACGGCCATTGATGATAAGGACGTTGTAGCTGAAGAAGATCCTTGGGAAGCTGTGTATGCTGGTCTTGCTCAAGACTTGCAAAGCCCCGAAACGATCGCTGCAATTGGCGCCTATTCGGGGCCAGGTGCACAAGCGTTGCAGGCAGCAGCTAACAATGTAAGCCAATTGCCGGAAGTAAACTTCCGTGAAGGCTTTGCAAACATCAAAGAAGATTGGGCGTCACCTGAGGTTTGGTCGACCATTCAAGTCTTCTCGGCAAACTACACACCGGGCTATTTCTTGAACGCGGTTGATCTCGAGCTGACACCTGAAGGCGTTCAGGCCAAGCCTGAAAACCAACAAATTTATATGCAACTGTTTATGCGCACCTTGTGGATGGCTTTGGTTATCACCGGCAGCTGCATTGTCTTGGGCTATCCTGTGGCCTGGCTTTTGGCGAATTTGCCGATGCGCGTGGCCAACACGCTGATGATTTTGGTGTTGTTACCGTTTTGGACATCGCTTTTGGTGCGCACATCTGCTTGGAAGGTACTGTTGCAACAGCAAGGCGTGATCAATGACATATTGGTCTGGCTAGGCTTTGTGGGCGATGCAGATCGATTGATTTTGATGAACAACGCCACAGGCACTATTGTGCCATGACCCACATCCTATTGCCCTTTATGATCCTGCCGCTTTATTCGGTGATGAAAACCATCCCGCCAAGCTATTTGCGGGCCGCCAAGTCACTTGGTGCCACCAACTGGACCGCATTCTGGCGGATCTATTTCCCCGCAATCTATTCCGGGCATTGGCGCTGGGTCCATTCTGGTGTTCATTTTGGCCATCGGCTATTACATCACACCTGAAATCGTCGGCGGCACTAGCGGCATCTTTATTTCGAACCGAATTGCCTATCACATCTCTAGCTCGTTGAACTGGGGGCCTAGCGGCCGCACTCGGCTCGATCCTACTGGTGGTCGTTCTGGTGCTGTACTGGGGCGTACGATAAGATCGTGGCATCGACAATGTGAAGCTGGGAGGCTAACCAATGAGCGAGATTATTGCACACATTAAACGCCCCAATCTTTATTCCTTCACCATGCCTGTGGTGGCGGTGTTGGGCGCAGTCTTTGGCTTTATTACGGGCAACATTTATGGCTCGCCCCCTGATTGGGTTGATCATTGGTGCCATCATTGGGGCGGCACTCGCCGCTGGCCTGGCGCAAATCATTTCAATCAAACCTTGGAAAAAAATCTGGGGCGCGGCTTTGATCTTCGCGGTCGTAGGGGCCATTTTTGGCGGATTTGCTGGCGTTGTCGGCGGATTGGTCGTTGGTGTCTCTATGAGCTGGTTTGCGATTTGGATTGGCTCCGGCAAATATCGCGCTGGTGTACCCTACTATTATACGGCACCGCAGGTTTTGTGGCACAACAGTTTCTTGTTCATCTGTGCTTGGTGTTCTTCTTCTTGATCGCGCCGCTCGTGCCCGTTGTATGGCTTAGCTTCAACGCAGAAGATTTCTTCACCTTCACGCCTGAAATGCTTTCCTTTAAAGCAGAAGGCTACAGCCTCAAGCACTATTATGATTTCCTCGGGTCCGATGAATGGATGGTGCCGCTTAAAAACTCATTGATCATTGCCCCCATCGCCACCATTATTTCAGTGAGCTTGGGTACCTTGGCTGCGATTGGCCTGAGCCAATCCCATGTACCTGGCCGTCAGGCGATTATGGCGATCTTGATTTCACCAATGATCGTACCATTGATCATTTCAGCGACTGGTATGTTCTTCTTCTACGCACCTTTGGGCAACTGGTTGCAAGCAAGCCTTGGGCTCAACCAAGCATTCGTTGGCTATGTCAAAGTGATCCTAGCCCATGCGGTGCTGGGCATTCCATTTGTGATCATTACGGTGACCGCAACCTTGGTGGGCTTTGACCGGTCACTGACACGCGCAGCTGCCAATATGGGCGCTGATCCAGTCACCACCTTCTTCCGGGTGCAAATGCCACTTATCCTGCCAGGCGTTATCTCTGGTGGCTTGTTCGCTTCATCACATCGTTTGATGAAGTGGTTGTGGTGTTGTTCGTTGGTTCCGCCCGTCAGCAAACTTTGCCTTGGCAAATGTTTACCGGCTTGCGTGAGCAAATCTCACCAACCATTTTGGCGGCGGCGACGATCCTAGTGACCGTTTCGATCCTGCTCCTGACCACAGTCGAGCTATTGCGTCGTCGGTCTGAGCGATTGCGCGGCCTTAGCCCCGGTTAAGCCAACTTGCAAATTACATACAAAAAACGGGCAGCCTTCGCGCTGCCCGTTTTTTTATATCTCAGAACTGAAGCTGCTAAACCAACGTCAGTCAATCAACAATGCGCGGAAGTCGTTAACGTTGGTCAGGGTTGGCCCGGTCACAAACTGATCGCCCAACGCGGCAAAAAAACTGTGTGAGTCATTGTTTTGCAGGTAGGAGCGTTCGTTCAAGCCAAGCGCTTTAGCGCGCGCCAAACTGTCGGGCAGCACAAATGCGCCGGCGACTTCTGCAGCACCGTCAACCCCGTCAGTATCGGCACCAAGCAACGTGATCCGTTCATGCCCAGCCAACGCAATCAGTGCGGCCAACGCGTATTCAGCATTTGGCCCGCCTGTGCCTTCCCCGGTCCGGGTCACCGTACATTCGCCACCCGAAAGAATGAGCAGCGGCTTTAAACCCCGATCCCGCTTTGCGGCAAGCTCCATCGCGAATTGTGCGTGCTGCACGCCCAAGTCGCGCGCTTCGCCTTCTATCGCATCGCCCAACAGCATAACTTCGCACCCCTGTCGTTCAGCCAAAGCCTTCGCGGCGGCCAGGGATTGCGATGGTGTCGCAACAAGCTTGTTGGTGACATGAACGAACGTCGTCACGGGTTGCGGATCAGCTTCTTTTAGCGCGAACTGCATTGCCGACAAGTCAATTTTCCACCGGTCCAGGATATCACCAACGGCTTGGGTTGGGGTGCCGGGAGGTTGCGTGGGGCCAGAAGCAATGATCGACAAATCATCCCTGCACGTCGGAAATGATCAGCCGAGCACCTGCGCAGGCGCGCAGGCGGCGGCGAGTTTCCCCCCCTTTGACCTTAGAAAAATGTTGCCGCACCACGTTCATTTGAGAAATCGGCGCACCACTGGCCAACAAGGCGCTGCTGATTTCTTGCTTTTGCGCCAACGTGACGCCATCACGTGGGGCGCACAATAACGACGACCCACCGCCCGAAATCAGCACCAAAACCAGATCCTCGGCGTTCAAATCACCGACGAACTGCAACATGCGTTCTGTGGCATCAACACCTGCTTGATCCGGCACTGGATGAGCTGCCTCCGCGATCTCAATCGTCCGGGTTGGTCGCCCATAGCCATACCGGTGATCACCAGCCTTCAATCGATTGATTATAATGGCTTTCCACAGCTTCGGCCATGCGCGCACTCGCCTTGCCCCGCGCCAATTACAATCAGTCGCCCCTTTGGCAAAGGTGGCAGGTGGGCGGCCAAGCAGTTCATTGGGTCCGCTGTTGCAACAGCCCGTTCATATAGGCTTTGCAGCAAGTGCTTTGCGTCACTACTTTGCATAGATAAAATACTCTTCACGTGGCAGGCGCGATCAAGATATGCGCATGCCCTTTGCATCAAAGAAACTCAGCTTTTCTGCATCAAAGGTTAGTCCCACTTTGTCGCCAATGTCGAGGTCGGTACCCCCAACGCATCGCACATTGATACGCCCCACGTCCCCACAATCAACAATGACAAAACTGTCAGATCCGAGATATTCTATCAGATCCACCGTGCCGTCGCATTGGCCGACACCCGCATCACCAAGAACAATATGATCGGGCCGCACGCCAATTTGGGTAGCCTGCGTTGAAAACTCATATGCACCGCCGCGCGCACCCGCCAGCTTATAAGTGCCGCCTTCAGTAACACAGCTCATCAAATTCATCTTCGGGCTGCCGATAAACTGCGCCACAAACACATTTTGCGGCCGCTCATAAAGTTCACGCGGCGTGCCCACTTGCGCAATCTTGCCAAATTCCAACACAACAATCCGATCTGCCAAGGTCATCGCTTCAACTTGGTCGTGCGTCACATAGATCATGGTGGATTTCAGCGAGCGATGAAGCTTGGCGATCTCATGCCGCATTTCAACACGCAAGGCCGCATCCAAATTCGACAAAGGTTCATCGAACAGAAAGGCCGTTGGATCGCGCACGATAGATCGTCCGATTGCCACCCGCTGGCGTTGTCCGCCCGACAGATCTTTTGGCCGCCGCTGCAAATAAGATTCCAGTTGCAAGGTGCGCGCCGCATAATCCACTTTCTCCTGAATCTCAGCTTTCGGCGCACCTGCAGTTTTCAAGCCAAACGCCATATTGTCCCAAACGGACATGTGGGGATAAAGCGCATAGCTTTGAAAAACCATTGCCAGCCCGCGCTTCGCAGGGGGCTCACCGGTCACATCTTTGCCATTAATGTCCAAGGTGCCGCGGGAAATGTCTTCCAAACCGCCAATCATGCGCAGCAAAGTGGATTTACCGCAGCCCGACGGTCCAACAAAAACGAGGAACTCGCCTTCTTTGATAGACAAGTCGATGCCTTTGATCACCTGCGCATCGCCATACCACTTTTCAACTGACTTCAGTTCAATTGACCCCATCATGTCCTCCTTATGAACGCCCGGCCCAGCTCAACCAAACGGCCGCCGTCCACGTAAATCCTTGTCCACCCGCAGCACTGCCATCCATCGGATCGAAATATTCAGAAAAACCGTTTTCCTCGATCAGCGTTTTCGTGGCGTTGCGCACCTGGCCAGCCAAGGGGTGGTTCATGTCTTCGAGCCCAAGGCCAATCAGCAAATTCATCACCGCCCAAGTCGGCCCGCGCCAATATCTGCGCCCGTCAAATTTGTCGCTCTCAGGATCGTGGCTGGGGCACACCAAACTGAACTTTATCCAGCACGCGCTGCAATTGGCGTGTTTGTCCCTCAGATGAAATTCCCGCATACCAACATAAAAACGAAGCATTTGAGACACAGTTCGCCCAATCGCCATTGCGCACATCGCGTGCATCAAAACTCTCGAGCACTGGGTTCCACAAGGTTCGCGCACCCTGCTCCAAAATTTCAATTTCGTCCGCTAGATCCGTCACATCAAGATCAAGCATTTGCCCAAGCGCCAGCAAATCACGCTGGGCGCGCAACAGGGTGAATGTCATGGTCGGATCCGCCACGCGAAAAGGATTTTCCGTCAACAACTTTTCTTGGTCCCAGTCAAGCCGACGCCCCATCTGCACCAGCCAGATATACCTGTCATAGTCGTATTTGGTGGGCCGCATTGAGCCATCCACATGCTGCGTATCGCGCCGCACATATTCGCCAACATCAACAGGATCAATACGCGCCATTGGGCCGTCCCCATTCCGGCGTATTGTCGCGCCCCGCTTCCCATGGATGGGTCACACACACGGCACCTTGGTCCAATCGCCAGCGCATAAACCAACTGTGCCAGCGCCGCATTTTTGGGAAGAGTGCCCGGATACGAGCCGCACCCAATTCGCGATCTTTTTCATAGATCAATCGCGCCATACTGGCGGCAATTGGCGGTTGCGTAATACCGGAAGACGGAATTGGACCGATGCCACCCCAAACATCCGGCCCTGGATAATATCCTGGATCCGCCTTATGAAATACAATGTGAGGCACCATGCCATCCGGCCATTGCGCGCTAAACAATGTTTCGAGTTCCGCCCAAGCGCGCGCGCAATCAAACTGTGCAAAGCCAAGCGCTGCAAACGCACTGTCCCAATTCCACTGATAGGGATAAAGCCCTTTGGTTGGAATGGTATACCCACCGCGATCATTCATTTCTAGGATGTTGCGCGCTTGCTGGTCCAAATCAATCGTCCGTGTCATAAATTACCCTTTGACAGAGCCTGCGGTCAGGCCTTTGGTCATAAATCGTTCAAGTCCCCCCCAGAAACAGCGCCATAATCGGCACAGTGGCAATAACGGCGCCGGCCATAAGATGCTGTCGTGGAATTTCAGATGAATTGAGGCTGGCAATGCCGCGTGTCAGCGTGAATTTGGTTGGATCATCTAGCAACATGAAAGCCAACAAAAATTCATTCCACGCGATCATAAAAACATATAGCGAGACTGAGGCAATCGCCGGCAACGACAATGGAAGCGTGATCTTCCAGATTACGGCTAACCGAGATAGCCCGTCCATTAAGCCCGCCTCTTCAATGTCTCCAGGCAAGCCGCGGAAGTAGCCTTGCAGCATATAGAGTGCGACTGGAATAGTTGTGACGGGATATATCAAAACGATGCCGAAAAGTGAGTTGCGCAACCCAGTCAAGGAAAACGCAATATAGATTGGCAAGGCCAAAACAATCATCGGCACCATATAGATCAGCAATATCGAGCGCGAGAACGCTGCTTGCCCAGAGAATCTTAGCCGTGCCACGGCATATGCCCCGGGGATGGAGAAAGCCAAAGTGATGAACACAGTCAGCACCGAAATCAACATGGAATTCATCAAATAGATGCCAAAATTGAAGTCGGCAAAAAGCTCAACATAGGAGCGGAACAAACCCCATCCTTTTGAAAGATCGAGCGAAAAGTCTAAAGGATTTTGCACCAGCTCTGATTGATTTTTGAAGCTGGTCATTACCATCACGTAGAATGGGATCAGCACAATCGCGGTGAAAAACACATAGCCAACAGCCGTCAGCAATCGAATGACAACTTCTTCAAACTCATGCCGCGACAATGCCCCTTTGGGTGCAACCTTGGTGATCGCGTAGGTGCCGCCCACGGCAATGGCTGCGGCCAAGACATGGGTAATGCTGTTGACCAACACTGCCTCTGCATTGCCGCTGATCACGATGCCGAAGCCAAGAAGCCCGGCAACCGAAAGCAGTGCAAAACCACCCCATGCAACGGCGCGACTATGTGTGACCATAAAACCCGTCAGCGTCCCGCAAATAAGCACCCAAAGCAAGCTTGGGCGATAGGGGCAACCCTGTGGCAAAACTTAACGCGATGGCGGTGATGGTCGCGGCGACAAAGGTCCATAGGACCCCAACACCAATCGAGGTCACCACTTTATGGCGCAAAGTGATCATAGTCCTTCCTCCTGTGAAATAAACCGGAAGAAAAACAGGGAGAAGGCCACAAGACACATAAAGATGACCACAGCCACCGCTGCCCCGGCTCCGATATTGGAGATGGCAAACGCCTCTTCATAAACGCTCACAGTGAGCGTACGCGTGCCCGCATTGCCGCCAGTGAGCAAAAATATATCGTCGAACTTGTTGAAGGTCCAAATAAACCGCAGCAAAAACAAGACTGATAAAATGCCCAGCAACTGTGGAATGCTGAGATACCAGAATTTTTGGAATGGGCTTGCACCATCCATATCGGCTGCCTCATACATTTCAGTATCTATTGATTGCATGCGCGCCAGGATGAATAAAAATGAAAGCGGAAAATACCGCCAAATCTCAAACACGGTCACCATGATCAGCGCGAGCGGACGCTCACCAAAAAAGTTGATGGCCTGATTGGTCACGCCCATTTGGATTAACAACGCATTTGCTGACCTGAAAAGGGATCAAACAGGATCAACCACGAAAACGCGACAGCAATCACTGGCGCCACATAAGGAAACAAATAGAGCCCGCGCAAAATGCCCTGCCCAGTGAAGGATTTATCCAGCAGCAGGGCCGCGAACAAGCCCACAACCAGCGCGCCAATGGTGCCGAATACCGTGTAAAACAATGTAACCCAAAGTACAGAAAAGAACTGGCTGCCATCAAAAACCCGCGCAAAGTTCTCAAGCGTGAATTCGAAATTGGTTAGGATGTTATCAGCCGTCCCCGTCACTGTTGGCTCGGAACCTTCGACAGCTTCTTCCGCTGCGTCTTCATTTTCAGCACTAACTGGGAAAATGATCCGCTCATTATAACCAGGCTCTAATTGCGCAAACTCGCAGATCAGGGAAGCCGCCTGCATCTTACAGTTTTGTGGCAACTCATCTACCAACGTAACTTCTGGCGGCAGCGTATCGCTGATCACAACATCTGAAATGATCTCGGAGCGGCTGGAATTGCGTAAACGATATTCAATCCGCAACTTATCGCCCGAGCCGCGCAATGCTTCTTTCACTATGGGCGCAGGTGGACGCAGGTCAGCCAACTCGATCGGTTTAAAACTGATCCAAAAATGGCAACAAGTGGCAAAACCACAACCAGCGCAACACTGATCAAAGTAGGCGCCAGAAGGCCCCAAGCAAGACGTTCTTCGCGCTTGGCCATCGGCGTTTTTGCTGTGGGACG
>LLEO01000082.1_pt1 | contig 17160 bp, 30 predicted proteins | sample 595861 | NCBI WGS metagenome assembly LLEO01 (sample SAMN02919315, study PRJNA255460) | bioreactor metagenome | biome: chemostat; feature: culture 2012_25.1; material: sediment; isolation source: day35 25degC chemostat 2012 inoculated with Wadden Sea sediment taken from... | place: Germany: Bremen ... | reverse complement strand
GGCGGGCGTGTTTCCGGCGGTGATCAAATATTACGTCGATCACGTGCCCGGCGCGACGCAGAAAAAGGTCTATGACATGTTGCTCGCTGGCGCGGCTATCGGCGGCTTGATCAAACACAACGCCTCCATTTCCGGTGCGGAAGTAGGCTGTCAGGGCGAGGTGGGGTCTGCTTCTGCCATGGCAGCTGCCGCGCTTTGTGCGGTGTTGGGCGGCACCAATGAGCAGATTGAAAACGCATCCGAAATTGCGCTGGAGCATCATTTGGGCATGACCTGCGATCCGGTCAACGGGCTGGTGCAAGTGCCCTGCATTGAACGCAACGGCCTCGGGGCGATCAAAGCAGTTGCTGCCGCGTCACTTGCGCTTAATGGTGATGGCACGCATGTGATCTCGCTCGATGCCTGTATCAAGACCATGTATGAGACCGGTAAAGACATGGACAACCGCTACAAGGAGACCTCCCTGGGCGGCCTCTCTGTGAACTATACGGCGTGTTAAAAATGAAAGGAAAAGCGCATTGTGACAAATCTGGAGTTGAAAGATGTTTTAGCTGACTTTGTTGAGCTTGAAGGCGGGGCGCGTTGATTTGCGCGACGACCGTGTTCAGGCCAAATGGCAAGTTAAGCTAAAGCCTTTCTGTTTATCCAGATATCCCGTCACGCAGACGCTTTTCGCCGAAATCACGGGGGCGAACCCGGCGCGCTTTGTTGGTGCAGATCGCCCGGTTGAGTGTGTGTCTTGGTATGATGCAATCCAGTTTTGCAATCAGATGTCGACTCATTTTGGTTTGCTGCCCGTTTATCAGATGGGCGACACCAAGGATCGCGTGACCGCAGACCCATTGGCGCACGGTTTTCGGTTGCCCACAGATGCGGAATGGCAATTTGCGGCGTTGGGCGGTCAAAGCGCGCCGCTTTATGGTGCCATTGATGAGATCGCCTGGTTCAAAGACAATTCTCAGGGTGAAACCCATAGCGTTGGCGCAAAAGCACCCAGCGGGTTCGGGCTTTTCGACATGCTCGGCAATGTCTGGGAATGGTGTTTCGATGTCTATGACCCGGAGGTTTATGGCAGCTATCGCATTTTTCGCGGTGGTGGGTGGAATGACCCGGAGCGGGGGTGCTTGGCCACCAATCGGCGGCGCAGCACCCTACCTATGACATTGATGATCTCGGATTTCGTCTCGCGCGGAACATAAATGCATAAAATTGCTTGACCTCAAGCTGACTTGAGCTTGTAGATAGAAGGGCATGGCTTACTTTCAAAAGGAAAATGCTATGCCCTTCTCTTTATCCGCCCAATCTGTTTTGCGCGATCCACGCGCGATTGCGTTGCTGCTGGCCGCCACCCTAACCACCATGGCTAATGCCACGATCAGCCCGGCGCTCGCCGGGTTGGAGCTGCGATTTGCCGACCATCCACATGTTGAAATGCTGACGCGGTTATTGGTGCCTGCGCCGTCCATCAGCGTTGTGCTGTTTGCGCCCTTTGTTGGTGTTTTGGCCGACAGGGTCGGGCGGCGTGCCATACTGCATTCGGGTGTTATTCTGTTTGTGTTGAGTGGTCTCGCCGGTGTGGTCTTGCCTGATCTCAATAGTATTTTTGCTTCGCGTCTTTTAATGGGCGTGGCCGTTGCATTGATCATGACGGCACAAACCGCCTGATTGGTGACTATTTTGAAGGTGACCACCGCCAGCAATTGATGGGCCTGCAAGTGTCGGCCCGCAATTTCGGCGGCTTTGTCGCGATTTTCTTTGCTGGATTATTAGCGGCCATCGCGCCGCACTATGCGTTTTTGCTCTACGGGTTGGCCGTGTTCTTTTTACCTTTGATGTGGCAAGTGATTACCGATCCACCGCGCCTGAGCGCCACGCAACAAGCCGCCCAAGCCAGCGCCATGCCGCGCCGATGGCGGGCTGCCTGCAATTTTGGCGGCAATGATCTTGTTGCAGATGCTGACCAGTCTCATCTTTTTTTGTGATGCCCACGCAATTGCCCTTTTTCCTAAAAATCTGGGGCTTGATCCGGCACTGGCCACAGGTAACGTGCTGGGCGGGGCTGACCATCTTCGGCGGCATCGCGGCGCTGCTTTATGCGCGCCTGCACAAGCGCATTGGTGCGGCGGGCACGCTCGGGTTGGGTTATGGCATTATGGCCGCAGGCTTTCTGGTGTTGATGGTGGCCGCCAATTTCTGGCTGGCCCCCCCTGATCGGCGCCATTCTGGTGGGCTGGGGCTTTGCCTCGGTGATGCCTAATTTTGTCGCCATCGCCTTAAAAGTCACTCCGGCGCAACATCGTGGCCGCGCTGGCGGCCTGCTCACCATGTCGGTCTTTCTTGGGCAGATCATCTCGCCCTTCGCCAGCATGGCGTTCATCGAGCGCTACGGCTTTAGCGGCCTTTACGGATTGATCGCGGCCCTACTCTTGATCTTTGCCCTTTGCGGGGTGGGTCGCGCTTTAATAAGCAAGCGCAGGGCACTGCCTTTGGCCAGCTAACAGTCTCACCTTCAGGGCAATGGGCGGCGGTCTATGAGGGCCTAAAGCAGTCGCCCATTGTGTCAATCACCATCTGCACATTCCCTGCTTCAATTGCTTGGTCCAGCTCCCTCTTGCGGGCGGGGGAGATGGAGTGATTGGGGTGGATAGATGAACGCAATATGAGTTCTTTGCGAATATAGTCCGGCGGGATAAATCGGGTCTGATAATAATATTCAATGTCGGGGTGTAGCGCGATGTGGAAAATAAATTGTCGGATTTAAACGCAGAGATATTCGATTTGCAAAAGCAGCAAGGCATACTCATGGCCTCCACAGTGGCTAGCCGCGGGGCCATCGCGGGGGCGGCGGGCATTTCTGCCGAAAAGATTCAAGTTGATATTATGGCCAAGGAAAATAAAAAGTCTAAACTTGAAGCAGAATTGAGCGACTTGTTACATAACATCGCTAAATCTGAATCAGCCAGAGACAGCTATCAATACCATCTCGGGCGTTTATCTGCAGAAGCCAACAGACACAACTGCACGTTTTAGACCGGACTACTGATTGTCCTTCGATCCCTAATCCAGATGCGTCCAGCTATCCGCGCCGTCGAAATGGCGGATGCGGATGCTGTTGACCACTTCAAGGTCAGCCATATTGAGGTTAAGGGCCATGCGGCCTTTGCCTGGCGTCTCAAGGCTTTGCCACAATATGGTTGTGCCGCATGTGTTGCAGGTGCGGAAATCCAACTCCATATCCCCATGCGAATAAGAGATGCTGGTGCTGTCGTTCAACCCTGTCACGCTGATATTGCTGGCATCGGAATAGATCCACAATGTGCCTAGGCGGCGGCAGATGGAGCAATTGCAGCGATTGGCATAGGGCGGTGTATCACGGTATTCATAAGTGATGGTGCCGCAATGGCATTGGCCTTTGATCATTAAATGCTTCCGATTGTTTTCAGCTTGGCGCGGGGGTGCACTTCATTCTGGCTCATCACCACGGTTTGCGGCCGGAAGCGTTCAATAATGGCGCGGACATGGGGCCGAATAGACGGCGAGGTGATCAGCACGGGTAGCTCACCCACTTGGGCAGCTTCCTCAAAGGCCTGCTGTACCGCTTGAATAAACTCATGCAGGCGCGATGGCGCCATGGCCAAATGCCGCTCTGTGCCTTCACCTACCAAAGCGTCGGCGAAGTCGCTTTCCCAATCATGAGAGAGGGTGATGATGGGCAAATTGCCATCAGGGCCAGAATTGGAGGCGCATAGTTGCCGCGACAAGCGGGTGCGCACATGTTCGGCCATCTGCTTGGCGGTTGCCGCGCTGCCGGCCACTTCGGCGACGCCTTCAAGAATGGTGGGCAGATCGCGGATGGAAATGCGTTCACCCAACAGGATTTGCAACACGCGCTGGATGCCGGAAACCGAAATCAAGTTTGGCACAATATCGTCGACCAGCTTTTGCTGCTCTGAAGGCAGATTGTTCAATAGCTGTTGCACATTGGCGTAGGACAAGAGGTCAGACACATTGGCCTTCAAAATCTCGGTCAGATGGGTGGAGATGACGGACGCTGGTCCACAATCGTATACCCCTTGATCTCCGCTTCATCGCGCAATCCATTGTCGATCCAGGTGGCGGGGCAGGCCAAAGGTTGGTTCAATCGTGTGGGTGCCGGGGCAGATCGATTTGATTGCCCATGGGGTCCATGACCATATATTGGGTTGGGTAAACTTCGCCGCCTCCAGAATCCACTTCCTTGATGCGCACCACATATTGGTTGGGCTGCAATTGCATATTGTCAAGAATGCGCACGGAGGGCATCAAAATGCCCATATCAGTGGCCAACTGACGGCGCAGCGCCTTGATTTGTTCGGTTAAACGGTCGGTGCCGGTTTCATCTTCTTTCACCATGGACAACAAGCCATAGCCTAACTCCAGCTTCAGCTCGTCCATTTTCAAGCGTCGGTGATCGGCGGCTCTTTGGTTTTGGGATCTGCTTCAATGTCTTTCGCAGTTTGCTCTGCCAAATCATCGGCTGCTTTTTTGTCGATCTTGCCGCGAGAACTATAGGCGAGATAGCCCATGCCCCCAGCCAATGCTAAAAACGGAATGGCTGGCATGCCGGGCAGGATGGCCATAATGGCCATTACACCAGCTGTCATGCCTAAAGCGCGGGGGTAGCCGGTAAACTGTTCGGCCAGGGCTTGGTTGGCGCTTCCTGTCACACCAGCTTTTGAAACCAGTAAGCCCGCTGCGGTGGATACGATCAGGGCTGGAATTTGCGATACAAGGCCATCACCAACCGTTAGCAGGTATAATTGTTGGCGGCTTCGGCCAATGAAAGCTGTTGCTGACCGACACCAATGATGATGCCCGCAACGATGTTGATAAAAGTAATTAAAAGCCCGGCAATGGCGTCGCCGCGCACGAATTTTGAAGCACCATCCATTGCCCCGAAGAAAGAGCTTTCGTCTTCAAGGTTTTTGCGACGGGTGCGAGCCTGGTTTTCGTCAATTAGGCCAGCCGATAGGTCCGCATCGATGGCCATTTGTTTGCCGGGCATCGCATCCAAGGTGAAGCGAGCCGCAACCTCTGCGATCCTGCCGGAGCCCTTGGTGATCACGATGAAGTTCACAATGATCAGAATGGCGAAAACGATGATCCCCGATAACGAAGTTACCTTGCATCACAAAATTGCCGAAGGCTTCAATAACATTGCCTGCCGCATCGGTACCCAGATGGCCGTTGGCCAAAATCAAACGGGTGGAAGCCAAATTGAGCGCCAAGCGCATCATGGCGGCAATCAGCAATACAGTGGGAAAGGCAGAAAATTCCAGCGGTGTGCGAATAAACAAAGTGGTCATCATGATCAACACAGAGAACACGATGGATATCGCCAACAGCATATCGAGCATGATAGCCGGCATAGGCATGATCAACACCACAAGGATGAAGATCACACCGAGGGCGAGGGCAAAATCACCCTGACGCAACAGCTCGATCATGCGGCCAATCGAAGGAATGCCCCTTGCGCGTGCTGGTTGCTCAGTGGTCTGGGTGGATTGGCTATCGCTCATTTAATGTGTTTGCCTTTGCCTATGCTGCACTGCCGCGATTTTCACCGGGCGCGGGAACCATTTCCCCATCTTGAGCATATTGGTTGAGCTTATTGCGCAATGTTCGAATAGATATCCCCAGAATGTTGGAGGCGTGGGTGCGATTGCCTAAACAATGGTCCAAAGTGTCGAGGATAAGCTCTTTTTCAACATCAGCAACTGTGCGTCCCACCATGGCACGCGCCGCGGTTTCGGCTGTTTGTGCCGCTTGGGTGGCCAAATCGGTGGCGGCGACGGCTTCGGACAAGCCTGTACCATCTGGCAAGCGGATTGATTCCGCATCGATTTCGTCTTCAGTGGCCAGCAAAACCGCGCGGTGCAAGGTGTTTTCAAGTTCGCGCACATTGCCCGGCCAAGGGCCCGCAACAATTCTTCGCGCGCTTCCTGCGATAAAGGGCGTTCGTCAACGCCATTTGCCAAGGCGTATTTCTTGATGAAGTGTTCAGCCAATATGGGAATATCGCTAGGCCGCTCACGCAAGGCTGGGATTTTCAAATTTACCACATTGAGGCGGAACAGCAAATCTTCACGGAATTGGCCGTCTTTCACACTTTGGGCCAGGTCACGGTTGGATGTGGCGAGAATGCGTATATCCACAGGAACAGGCTTGGTGCCCCCCACCCGATCGATCACCCGCTCTTGGATGGCACGGAGCAATTTGGCTTGCAACCGCACGTCCATTTCAGAAATTTCGTCCAGCAACAATGTGCCGCCATTGGCCTCTTCAAACTTACCAATCCGACGGCCGACGCGCCTGTAAACGCGCCCTTTTCGTGGCCAAATAGTTCAGATTCAAGCAAATTGTCTGGAATGGCTGCGCAGTTGATGGAAATAAAGGGTTTGGACGCACGTTTCGAACGGGCGTGCACATATTTGGCAATCACTTCTTTACCGGTGCCGCTTTCGCCTGTGATCAAAACGCTGGCTTCAGAAGGGGCAATTTGATCGGCCAATTTGACCAATTTGGCCATGGATGGATCGCGATGTATAAAGTCAGAGTTTTCCTGCGCCACAGCTTGGATGATCGCCGCAATAAGCTCTGCGTCGGGCGGCAAGGGAATGTACTCTTTCGCGCCCGCACGAATTGCATTTACGGCGGCGGCGGCGTTGGTTTCGGTTCCACATGCCACCACTGGAATGTGGATGCGTTCAGCCTCGAGTGCGGCCAACAGCCCTGGAATATCCGCCATAACATCGGCAAGGAGCAAATCTGCCCCGCGTCCGGCGCGCAGGCTGGCGAGCGCCACCTCAATGCTTTCGGCATGGGGCAACTTTTGCACCGCCATCCATGGCAAGTTTTGTTGCTTCGCTCAGCTGGCCTTCTAGGGGCACCTATTATCAAAAGTCGCATTCTACTACCCTTAACTCGCCTTGATGATTTCTGTCATGGTGATGCCCAGCTTGTTTTCAACCAGCACAATTTCACCGCGCGCCACCAGGCGATCATTCACGTAAATATCGATGGCCTCGCCCACTTGCCGATCCAATTCGACAATGGTGCCTGCATCCATTTGCAATAGTTTGGCCACCGGCATGCGGGTTCGGCCCAGAACCGCTGAAATGCGCACGGGGACATCAAATACCGCCTCAAGGTCAGCGGCATTTTTGTCTTCATTGCTGTCCTGCTGCATCTCATTGCTGCTGGGCTGCATCTCTTCGAGCTCGTCAGCCATATCGGCGAGAGAGGGGCCGTCATTTTCGACGGGGTTGTCGGTATCGCTCATCATTTTTCCTCTCCAATCAACGTGTCTTCATCGGGCAAGCCATCGGGCAGATTGTTGGCGTTAACTTGATGCTGTTCGGTTGTATTGGCTAATTCGGGGTGGGGGTCTTTGCCGGTTATAGCGCGCACATATTGCGTGACCTTTTGTTCGATTTGGTCGGCGATTGTCGCAAATTCGCGCACCAAGCCGCCGTCCGACCATTCAATCCGGCAATCGCCGGGAGGAATATCAGGCTCGCCCAAAATGATCAGTCGGCCTTCAAATCCGCTATTGGCTGCGTGTTCTTTTGCGATTTCTTGGATGTTGTCGGCAAGGTCTTGGTTGCAGCGGATTGCAACATGGCCCGCCTTGCTCAAAGTGGACAAGCAATCGACCAGCAACGCGTTGATTTCGGTTTCAGGTTCTGCGGCCACCAAATGTTCAGCAAGTTTTTTGCCAACAGTGGCACCCAGTTGAGCTGCGTTTGCCAAATGCTCTTGCTGGGCGTGGTCCATTGCTTCATTGAAGGCGCCTGCTTGATTGGCGAGGTTTTGAGCAGCCGCTACTAACTGCTGCATGGCTTGTGTTTGCGCACTTTTTTCGCCCTCGGCAAGACCTTCCGCATGCCCTTCTGCGCGCGCTCGTGCCAACATTTGATTGAGTTCTTTGTCTTCAATCAATTGCGAGTCGCGCGTCGCCTTGGACAGGTCCAGATCAAAATTGAATTTAGCGGGCTGTGCCATCATCTATCCAATCATCTCTTCCTGGTTGCCGCCTTTGGTGATCACGATTTCACCTTTTGCCGCAAGATCTTTGGCCAAGTTCACCATATTTGATTGGGCTTCATCTACATCCTTAAGCCGTACGGGGCCCATAGCGTCCATATCGTCGCGTAGCATTTTGGCCGCGCGAGCAGACATGTTGGCCAAAAACTTCTCTTTGGTTTCGTCGTTTGCACCTTTAAGACCCAATGTAAGCAGTGGTTTTTCCACCTGCTGCAGCACGGTTTGGATAGCCGTGCCGTCCAAATTGCCCAAATCTTCGAAGGTAAACATCAATGCTTTAATGCGCTCAGCAGATTCAATGTCACGTTCTTCAAGAGCGGTGAGGAAGCGAGCCTCAGTTTGGCGGTCAAAGGCGTTGAAAATATCCGCCATCTGCTCATGGCTGTCGCGGCGACGCGTATGCGACAGGTTCGACATGAATTCGGTGCGCAGGGTGGTTTCGATTTTTTCAACGATTTCTTTTTGCACCGGCTCAATTGCGAGCATTCGTTGCACCACGTCCAAAGCCAAATCGCCGGGCAAGTTCGCCAAAACCTTTGAGGCGTGTTCGGTAGAAATTTTGGTCAGCACAACCGAAATGGTTTGTGGATACTCGTTCTTTAAAAAGCTTGCCAATACGTCTTCTTGAACGTTTGAGAGCTTTTCCCAAATGTTCCGGCCAGCTGGACCACGAATTTCTTCCATGATCATATCCACGCGCTCTTGCGGCAAAAAGGAAAGCAACAAGCGCTCAGTGGAATCAACGTTGCCAGACAAATCACCATTGGTGGTGAGGCTGGTGATAAATTGAACAAATAAATTGTCGAGCATGTCTTGGGTGATCGACCCCAATTGAGACATGGCGCGCGACAATTGACGAATCTCAATATCGTCCAGCTCTTGGAAAATGGGCTTGCCATAATCTGGGCCCAGCGCAAGTAGCAAAACTGCGGCTTTCTCGTCGCCGGCGAGTTCGCGCTGACTTGCGCCTTCCTCAACAACCAGTTGGTTGGATTGCTGTATTGCTCCGTTAGCGGGTGTTTCGGCCATATTTACGCTGCCTGACTTAACCAGTTACGAATGATCATAGACGCTTGCTTTGGGTTCTCTTCCACGAGCGTACCGACTTTTTCTACGGCTTGAATTTGCGCTTGGCCGAGGCTTTGAACCTCTTCAAGCCATTTATCTTTTGCTGGGTTTTTCTTGCCTTCAGCAGATGCGGCCTGTTCATCTTCTGCCCGGGCTCTGTCGGCGGCTGCGGCTTCGGCAGCGGCCATCAGAAGTGGTGTTTGATCTTCAGGTGCAAGCACACGTTTGATCAATGGGCGCATCACGAAGAATACGAGGGCCAAAGCGATAAGTAGTGTAACAGCCATCTCAACCGCTGCAAATAGGTCGTCGCGGGTAAAGTCAAAAATGCTGGATTCAGAGGCTCGAAGCTCAGCTCCGGGCGATTTGCAAATTGCATGTTCACCACTTCGACTTGGTCGCCACGGTCGGCGTCATAACCGATGGTTGAATTGACCAGATTACGAATTTGGTTGATTTCGTCTTGAGGGCGCGGTGCGTATGTTGCATTGCCCTCAGGGGTGCTCTCATAAACGCCATCAACAACAACTGCGACAGACAAACGCTTAATAGCGCCAGCTTCGATGATCTCGGTTTCGGTGACCCGGGAGATCTCATAATTGATGGTTTCTTCAGTGGTTGAAGACTGTTCGGAGCTGCCTCCATTATCGCCAGCGTTTTGCGTGGCACCTGGCAACTCATTGGCAACAGACACTTGGCCATTGTTTGCCGGACCTTGCGCTTCGTTGGCCAATTCACGGGTTTGGGCCGAGCGCACAACTTGCCCCCGTTAGTCGAAACTCTCTGAGGTTCGTGTCAATCGGTTCATGTCGAGTTCAGCACTTACCTGAACGCGGGCGCGGCCTGCGCCAACTACATTTTCCAGCAAATCTTCCAAGCGATTGCGCAACCGGCTTTCAACCGCCAAGGTTCGCTCCTCAATCGCGGTGGTGAGCATTGTTTCTTCATCACCTTGGTTGCCGGCGGCCAACAGTTGACCCGAATTATCAACGATGGACACCATTGTCGGGCTCAAGCCGTCAACGGCTGAGGCCACCAAATGCTGGACGGAGCGAATTTCACCGGTGGAAAGCGCGCCGCGTACTTCCAAAACAATAGAGGCTGAAGGTTGCTTGGCTTCGCGGCGGAACAATTCACGCTCGGGCAGGACCAAGTGTACCCGAGATGACTTTACCCGGGCGAGGGAGGAGATGGTGCGCGCCAATTCACCTTCAAGAGCGCGCAAATGGTTCACATTTTGCACAAAGCTGGTGGCGCCCAAGGTGTTTTGCTGGTCGAAGATTTCGTAACCCCACCTGACCGCGAGAAGGTAGGCCGTTTTCGGCGAGTTGCATCCGGATTGTGGTGATCTGGTCGCGTGGAACCGAAATGGCCTCGCCGTCGCCCTTGATTTCGAAGGGAATGCCCATGGCACGCAGCTCTTTGGTGATTGCGGCAGAATCGTCGAAAGACAATCCGCTATAGACTGGCGCCATCTGTGGCGTGGAGACGCGGAATATCAAAAATGCGAAGAAGCCGATCATTAATATAGCTGTTACGGCCATTGCCGCAACTCTTGCCATTCCCATTCTCGCTAAAATCGCTGAAAAACTATTCACTATACCACCCGAAATACAAAGTCTGATTCGCTGGGGAAACCTAAAAAACCCCACTCGGCAAAAATTACCTAGCAGAAGGTAAACATTGTATTAACCAATTGCGCAAAGTGCATTAATTTGGGAAAAAAGATGGGCAAAACACAAAAGCCCGCCGAAAAAGGGCGGGCTTTTGAAAGTTTGTGGTCGCTAAAGAGCGATTTTTGCCTAGCGGGTCAATTTATGACTCGCGATAATGTTGCACCCAAGTGGTGCGCAATCCTGCCAAGCCATGTTTATCGATGGAAGCTTGCCAGTTCAGAAATTCATCGACGCTCAACGTGTAGCGGGTGCAAGCCTCTTCAAGGCTCAGCAAACCACCACGTACCGCGGCAACGACTTCTGCTTTTCGACGTATCACCCAACGCTTGGTATTGGTTGGAGGAAGATCGGCAATTGTTAACGGGCTGCCATCAGGCCCGATGACATATTTTACTCGAGGACGCATCTGTGCGGTCATTTTACTCACTACTCAAACCTGACCAATACTAATAGGTTGAGACTAGCTGATGCTCTTAAAATTTGGCTAAGGCGTTGGTCAGATTTGATTAAGAGTTGAGAAAAATGCCGCTAAAACCCCGACTTGCCTAGGTTTTGGCGTGAAAATTAAGCTGCCAATCCGACCTTGGCGACAGCAGAGAGTTCCACTTTGGCACCATTTACCACAAGAATAGGTTCACTACCGACAAAATCGACCGTTTCAACGATGCCTGACGTCATGGTGTAATTTTCGATTTTGCCGCCATTGGCGTTCACTGCGTCTATAGATATGGAGTATTTGCCTTCTGGGGCGATCGCGCCATCAGAAGTCATACCATCCCATTCATAATTATTCTCGCCGCCAGCCAATGGGGTTTTTTCGGTGAACACAACTGCGCCCGCGCTGTTTTTAATGGTGATGGTGGCCTCAGCCGCGTCCTCGGTCATGCCATAAGTCCACGTCGCCTTGCTATCCTTCAAATGGGGCTTGATCCGAGAAGGCGGTTACTTCTTTGCCGATATAGGACACAGCCTGCGATGAGAAGTTTTGTTCGTTGGCGGAAATGAGCGCTTCCAAGAACTCGTTGGTTTTCAGCTGTTGCTCTACGCCGGTAAATTCGACCATTTGCGAGGTAAACTGGTTTGTGTCCAACGGGTCGAGTGGGGTTTTGGTTTTTCAGTTGGGTGGTAAGAATGGACAAAAACGTATCAAAGTTCTCGGCAATCGTTTTGCGCGAGGATGACAGCTCCGATTGTGCTGCGCCGATGCCAGATTGGGCGCTGGTGCTTGCCTGTGTTGGTATCGTCATGGTCTATGCTCCTAAACCCAAAGGTTTAATCCATCCGGTCGCGCAGTGCCGCGCAACACGAGAGATGGGTTTTCTGTGATGCTGGGTGCCTGCGCGGTGCGGTTGTCGCCGTCGCCATCGCTATTTGAGCCAGCTTGTTGCTCTTGTTGTTCGCCAGACTGTTGCCCTTGGCCGCCGCTTTGATCTTGCTTCAAGGAAAACTGCAAATTGGCTTTGTCGGTATTGAGGCCGGCTTGCTGCAAGGCCCGTTCAAGGGCACGCTGGTCGCGCTGCAAAAAGTCAAGTGTTTCAGCTCGCTCAACGGTTAAGCGCGCGGTCACATTCTTGCCTTCCATCTCGAGCTGAACATCAATCTTACCCATTTCGGGGCGGGGTCGAGGCGGATTTCAAATCGTTGCGCACCGTTGCGGATCTGCCGCATTACTTCAAAAGCCATGGCGGGTAGATTAATTTGCTTTTGTGGCGCTTGTTGGTGAGCAACCTTGTCCAAATGGATTTGGGTTTGATGCTGCGTTTCCGTGCGTTGGATGTTCAGTATTTTGTCGACGCTTGTGTCTGTACTATCCAACTCACTTGCCATTTTGGCCGCTTGATTGAAGTTCGGCGCTGCATTTTGCGCAGCATAGCGCTGGTCGGCCATCAATTTGTTTTCAGTTGCATTGGCCTTTTGCGTCTGGCCGAATTCTGGTTTGGCGTCTTCGACTTCGCTTCAAGCGCAGCGCTGATCAAGTTAGAGCTTGAGCCATTTTGCAGGTTTTTTTTGGTTTCCCCGCCTTCTCCTGAAAGCAGTTTTGCCAAAGGGTCTGGTGCGGCCTTGCCCTCACTTGTGATCGGTGTTGCGCCCGTTGGTAATTGATCAACTTTGCTGTCCACGAGCTTTGCAATCGCGGCCTGAGCTGTCTCGGGCAATTTTTCCGAGAGGGCGTCCAAACGTCCGATCATTTGATGGATGTTAAGGGACAGCTTGGCGTTCGACTTTGAGGCGACAGCTTGTTCGCCTGTCATTGGTAACTCGCCGCCATCAGGTGTTAACCCACCCCCATTTATATTGGCAGGCTTAATTTCTGTGCCGGGTTGCGCCGCCGCGCTGGATGCTTGGCCCTGGGCTTTGAAATCGCCCAACAATGTGTCGAGCCGTGACAGCATATTCCCCAGCTGCATTAAATTGCCAGGACCTTTGGCGGTTTCCGCCTGGCGCAAAGCGCCAAACTGGTCCGCAAACATGCCCATTGGCAGCGTGCTTGCGGCATCATAACGTTGCGAATGATTGTTCACTGCTGCGGCCAGTTCAGCGAAAGCGTCTTGGGCTTTGCTGATTTGCTGAGGGTCTGGCACCAAAAGTGCATCAAAGGCAGCCGCGATGGGGAGAAAGAGCGTCTTTCAGTTTTTCCAAAGCAGCCTTGACTTTGGCCGTGTCTAATTCGATTTTGGCGGTGCCGGTCATCGGCCCCAATTCGGCTTTCATCGATACCGCTGCACGCAGATCACTCTTATCGCCGCCCACTAGCGCGCCTAAAATTGCTTCAAAGCCAGAGCTGCCTTCGCCCTCAACAGAGGTTTCGACGCCCACTTTGCCGCCGAGAAAATCAACCAAAGGTGTGTTTTGTTGACCAATTTGCACGTTTGTACCTACTCGAAAAAGGATATCCGGATTAGGTGATGCAAGTAATGGGCCAGTTTTACACATCTCTATAAGATGTTGAATTATATCGATTTATCATATCTTAAATTTGCGGTGACCTAGTGCAAATTGCACTTGGCGGCAGAATAATCCTGGTGATTGGGCATTTCTTGCCGAGCGGGTCCTATCAAAAGGATTGAATATGCGCCGCTGCGCTGATAATAGCAGAGCCTTATCCGTTGGCCCTTAACCCCAATTAGGATGGTAAAATGAATTCACTGGGGTATTGATAAACCCGCCAAGGACACCCGCGTCGTGGTGGCCATGTCGGGTGGTGTAGACAGTTCGGTCGTGGCCGGGCTTATGGCGCGCGAAGGCTATGATGTTATTGGCATCACCTTACAGCTTTATGATCATGGCGAAGCGATCCACCGCAAAGGCGCTTGTTGCGCCGGACAAGATATTCACGATGCCCGCCGCGTGGCCGCATCGTTGGATATTCCACACTATGTTTTCGATTATGAAAGCAAGTTTCACGAAAGCGTGATTGATGATTTTGCCGACAGCTATGTGCGCGGCGAAACGCCTATTCCGTGCGTGAAATGCAATCAGACGGTCAAGTTTCAGGATTTGCTGGAAGCCTCGCGCGAATTGAACGCCGACGTGCTGGTCACAGGGCATTATATCCAGTCGCGGCAAAGCAATGGGCAATATTCGCTTTACCGCCCGTTGGATCATGGGCGTGACCAGAGCTATTTCCTGTTCGCGACCACCCAGGAGCAGCTCGATTATCTGCGCTTTCCGCTGGGCGGCATGACCAAAGATGAGGTGCGCGACATTGCCCGCGATATGGGCCTTGTTGTGGCGGAGAAGAGCGACAGCCAAGACATTTGCTTTGTGCCGAATGGCAATTATGCGCAGATCATTCAAAAGCTGCGCCCCTGAGGCGATAGATCCGGGCGAGATTGTGCATTTGGATGGCCGCGTACTCGGTGAACACAAAGGCATTATCCACTTTACCATCGGCCAGCGCCGGGGATTGGGCATTTCTGCCGGCGAACCGCTTTATGTGGTGAAGCTGGAGCCAGAATCAAAACGCGTGATTGTGGGCCCCTATGAGCCTTGGCCACCCGTTCGGTGCGCCTGAAGCAAGTCAATTGGCTTGGTGGCATCTCATTGGCCGATATTGAAGAGATGGGGCCGATCAATATTGAGGCCAAAGTGCGCTCCACCCGTCCGCCACAGCCCGCGCGACTGAGCGTAAAAAATGGCGAAGTGGAAGTCGAGCTGGTGGGCGGCGAGCATGGCGTTTCCCCCGGACAAGCATGTGTCTTTTATGCTGATGACAGCGAGAATACCCAAGTGTTGGGTGGCGGCTGGATTGCGCAGGCGGTTAGTGCTGCCGCATAAGTGTAGACTTCTAACTATTTGATGCCCCGGCTTAGGGGCATCCAAGGCTTTTCATCGTCGCATGAGCGTCCCCGGACTTGGTCCGGGGCCCCTTTTCATGTCCATTTCATCTTGGTCTCGGCTCAAGGCCGGGACGGCCACTCAAGCGGTGGTGGTCATTTGATGTTCTGATGCCCGGCGGGTTGGACCGTTGTGCAGCGCTTTGATGTGAGGCACATCCTACAGATTTCTCCGTTAGGCTTAGTCGAAGTGGCATTTTTATCGTGCTCCTAGGGTTCAGCCTGCACAGCACAAATTAAATGAATCCGCCAAAAATTAAACTAATACTTGAATTTTTAAAATCAAAAACATAAGAAAACCATATTGGTTTTCTATGGAGTTTCTTATGAAGCGGGCGATCCTTGGTCTTTTTTTATTAACCAGCAGCAGCGCGATGACGGGCTGCAATTTCTTTGGTTCAGGCGCAGGCGCGCCGCCTGTCTCCACTAGTGGCCCAGCACAAAAGCGCATTGAACGTGCCGAACCTGTCAGTCATGTGCGCATGGATGTGCGGCACGGTAAGTATTATGTGGCGGCGAACGCAAATGGCGTCGCGGGCGAATTTATTTTTGATACGGGATCGCCCACAATTTTGAACCATCAATTTGCGCAAAAAAAATTGGCTTGAAGCCGGTTGGGCGCAATAGTGGGGTCGACGCCAATGGCACCCAATTGACCATGGATATCGCCGTTTTGGAGCGGCTGGATCTGGGTGGGGCTATTTTCCACAATGTGCCCGTTCTTATTCATGATTTCAGCGGTCTTGATGTGGGCCATTGCATCATTGGCGATGGGGTGCTGGGCTCTGAATTGTTGCCCGGCAGTGCGTGGCGCATTGATGCGGCCAGTGAAAAACTCTCCATTGCCGTTTCAGCGCGGGCGATGGGCGTGTCCTCCCAAGCGTCTCGTGAAAAGCTATACGATACGGGATATCCGCACTTGCCCATCATCGATTATCGCGTCGGCAATGTGGCGGAAAAGGCCTTGTTTGACACAGGTAATTCTGAGCGGGTGGTGTTGTTTAAAGCCGTCGCCAACAACCCGGATATCCGCAGCGCGATTAAGCCCAACACCACGATGATAGGCGCTGGCTATCAAGGTGAGAGCGCGGGTGGCACTGGCCAAATTGAGGAGCTGGCGCGTTTCACGTTAAAGGACTTTGAAATTGGCGACTATTCTTTAGGGCCCAACCGAGGCACCACCAGGGCGCATGCGCCGACCTTGGTGGGTGCGGGCATATTGCAAGATCATGTGGTGACATTGGATTATCCCAACGCACAATTCATTTTGGAAAAGCGCGGTACGCCAAGCCCCCGGCAAAGCCGATGCTGGATATGCGATTTCCTTTCGGGCCGGGAAGGCGGAAGTGGTGCAATTGTTCAATGGGTCAAAAGCTGCGCGAGCGGGGTTAAAGCTGGGCGATCATGTGTTGTCCGTCAATGGCCACAAACTGGACTTGCCCATCAGGGGGGCTTCGTGCACGCAGGTGAATTGGCTGTTGGGTGAGTTCGATCCGCGCAAGGCTGCCACCTTGCAGATTGAACGTGGCGGGCAACGCAAAACCATTAGAGTGCCTGAGCAATAATTGTTTTTGTACAGCCTTTTGCGGTCAAATGATGTGAAAACAAAGGGTTAGACATTTCTTTTAGGCGGTCTTTTTTGCTGTGGTAAATTAAACCTGTCTTCTTTGAAGCTTTGCGGGTTGCTGACGGGCAATGAAAGCGAAGGGATATCCTTTAAAAGAAGAGGTTGGCCGCGCCATTGGACGCAGAGGCGCGCGAGATAGATGCAGCTTTACCCGACACCGAGGGTTGCCCCTGGATTTTTGACCAGTGGGCAGGGGCTATTGGGTCAGCACCCCGAAAGCGGTTTATTGTCGAAAAAACCAATCATGTGGGGCGATATTGGTCTCAAACATTATTGCAAAATGAGGAGATCATTGTCGCCTCGCATCCGCACCTGTGGGCTGGTACCGTCGCGCAGCGCTTTGGCGCGTCAAGAATTTGAAACCGAT
>LLEO01000081.1_pt1 | contig 17437 bp, 24 predicted proteins | sample 595861 | NCBI WGS metagenome assembly LLEO01 (sample SAMN02919315, study PRJNA255460) | bioreactor metagenome | biome: chemostat; feature: culture 2012_25.1; material: sediment; isolation source: day35 25degC chemostat 2012 inoculated with Wadden Sea sediment taken from... | place: Germany: Bremen ... | reverse complement strand
TCAAGCGCAGCAGTTCGCGCGCTGGCATGGTCCACGATCGGGTGGGGATAGTCGCCCCCCAAGCGCGCGCCTGCCCCCATGCAGCACGGCCTCGGGCGCTTGCCACGGGGCGCCCAGATAACGGTCCGGCAGAGCCGACAGCTCGGGCACCCACTGGCGGATATACGCGCCGGTCGGGTCAAATTTCGAGGCCTGTGTGATGGGATTGAAAATGCGGAAATAGGGCGCGGCATCCGCCCCGCAGCCTGCCACCCACTGCCAACTGGCCGCGTTCGACGCCACATCCGCGTCCAACAACGTGTCATGGAACCACGCCAGCCCCGCGCGCCAATCAATGCGCAGATGCTTGGTCAGGAACGAGGCCACGATCATCCGCACGCGGTTATGCATCGTGCCGGTCTGCCACAGCTCGCGCATGCCGGCATCGACAACGGGGTATCCGGTTTGCCCCCGCTGCCACGCGGTCAGATCATTGGGCGCGTCGCGCCACGGGAAGGGGACGAATTTTGGCTGGAACTCTACATGCGGCAAGCTGGGCGTGTGATAGAGCAAATAGGCCGCGAATTCGCGCCAGCCGAGTTCGGCGAGGAATTTGGTCGCGTCCCGTTCGCCAATATCTCTGGTCAGTTCGGCACGGCGCAGGCTGGCCAAAATCTGGCGCGGTGTGATCTCTCCCATCTGCAAATGCGGCGAGAGGTTCGAGATCCGCGCTCGGCCGGAAAGTCCCGGCCCTCGGCGTAACCTCGCGCCCGCGCAGTCAGGAAATGATCCAACCGCACAAACGCCCCGGCCTCACCGGGTGTCCAATGGGGTCCAAAGCCCGCGGCCCAGTTGGGGCGCGTTGGCAGCAATCCCCAATCGGGCAGGTCTTCGCTCGACAATTGGCGATGGAATGTCAGGTCAGAGGGGATCGGTAAGGCAGGCGAGACCTGATCCAACTGCGCCAGACAGGCGCGCCAAAACGGGGTGAAGACACGGAACGGCGTGCCGGATTTGGTTGCCACCTGCCACGCTCGAATAAATACCGCCCCGCGTGGCTTTCGGCCCGAATGCCCTGCGCCTTCAGCTGCGTCTTTAGGACGGTGTCCGCGGCAACCGCATTGGGCGTATAACGACGCGACCAGTGCACCTCGTCCGCACCGGATTCTGCGATCACCTGCGACAGTACCATCTGGGTCGGCCCCGATCGCAATACCAACTGCCCGCCCAGCAACTCGATCTGCGCTGACAAGGCGGTTAAAGAGCGATGCAACCACCACTGCTGCGCCTCACCCATCGGGTCGGCGGGATGGGGATCGTTCACGAAAAGGCAGATAACGGGGCGACCACCAGCGCAGGCGGCGGTCAGGGGCTGCATGATCTGACAGACGCAGATCATTGCGATACAGAAGGATGGCGGGGGCGGGACGTGCTCATGAATGCCTCATGTGTAGGACATAGAGTATACGTCCCGCCACCGTAATTAGATCAGTGCTTTTAGATCAGGTATTGTGATCCTCGACCAGATCGACACCCCACCACCGGGCGCAGCACGTGGGGCTTCTCGGGATCGTAAAGCGCGGAATCCTTGAAGTCACGGCCACGATCCAGCGCAGGGCCGACTAGGATCAGCGCGGTGCGAGTGATCTTTTCGGCACGGACTTTCTTGCGAATATCCTTGATCGTGCCACGAATGAACATCTCGTCCGGCCAGCCGACGCGATAGGCGACAACCACCGGGCAATCCTCGCCATAATACGGGGTTAGAACGCGCTCGATCTCGCGCATGTTGCGCACGGCAAGGTGGATGGCCAGCGTAGCGCCTGTCTTGGCGAAATTCTCAAGGCTTTCACCCTCGGGCATCGAGGTCGACTGCATCGACATCCGGGTCAGAACGATGGACTGGGCGATTTCCGGGATGGTCAGTTCCTGCCCCAAGGCGGCCGCAGCAGCAGCGTAGGCGGGCACACCCGGAATGACTTGATAGTCGATCCCATCCGCATTCAGGCGGCGGATTTGTTCAGCAATCGCACCGTAAAGAGACGGGTCTCCGGAATGCACGCGGGCCACGTCCTGCCCACGCGCATGGGCGGCTTTGATTTCGGCGTGGGTGTCGTCCAGCGTCATCGCGGCGGTGTCCATGACTTTCGCATCGTCAGGGGCGCAGGCGACAACCTGCGGCGGGACCAGAGACCCCGCATAAAGGCACACCGGACACTCGCCAATGACGCGCTGCGCTTTCAGGGTCAGAAGTTCGGGATCGCCGGGGCCGGCACCAATGAAATAGACGGTCATGACAGATCTCCATCAATGCGGCGGGCATAGCCGCGCGGGGTAAACATACGCGGGCCTTCGCCCAGTTGAGCAAGGCGAGAATTCGACGAGCCCACCAGCACCACGGTCAGCATGTCGACCTCGTCCACCTGCAATTCGTCCAGACGGCGATAGCGGATGTTCTCGGTCGGGCGACCAAGGTTCGAGGCCAGCATCACCGGCGTATCTGCCGGGCGATGCTTCAGCAGGATGTCACGTGCCTCGGCCAGCAGAGTGCGGCGCTTCATTGACACGGGGTTGTAGAAGGCGATGACGAAATCGCCCTCGGCGGCGGCGTGCAGACGCTTCACGATATCCTCGCGATGGGTCAGCAGATCCGACAGCGAAATGGCGCAGAAATCGTGGCCCAACGGCGCGCCTGCACGGGCGGCAGCCCCCTGCAGCGCGGACACGCCGGGGGTGGAGACCACTTCGACCCGACGCGCTGCATCGCTGACGCCTTTTTCCTCAGCGGTACGGTCGAGAAGTTCGTACACCAGCGCGCCCATCGCATAGATGCCCGCATCGCCCGAGCAGACCAACGCGACGTTCTTGCCCTTGCCCGCCTGTTCCAGCGCGTAACGGCAGCGATCTTCTTCGCCGCCCAGCGGGAAGTCCGAGCGGGTTTTACCAGCGGCCAACGGACCGATCAGGTCAATGTAGAGGCCATAGCCCACCAGTTCCTCGGCCTCTTGCAACAGGTGGCTGGCTTCCGGCGTGCGCCATGTGTGCTGACCCGGCCCGATCGAGACGATGGACAGCTTGCCACGGGTGCGGCCACGCATCTCGGTAATGGGCTCGGGTGCACGCGCGATGGCGCAGGTGGTGTTGGCGGTTTTGACCTTTTCGACAACCAGTTCGGCGTCCGGGCCAGCGGCGGCCAGCGCCGCACCTTCCGACACGCCGTGGCATCCGACCTCTTCGAACACGACGTCCGAGGGGTTCGCCAGACGCGCGGTTTCGGCTTCCAGTTCTTCCGCCGTGAACACGCGGAACGGCACGTCCAGACGGCGCGCCAAATCATTCATCGCGCGTTCGTCGGCTTTCAGGTCCAGCGAGGTGACGCAAGCGATGGCCTCGGGGGCGATATTGGCGGCGACCAGTTGCTCGGACACGTTCTGCCACAGCTCTTCGGGGTCCGCATTGCGCGCACAACCCCCCCACACCCCCCAGCGCGAAGCGTTGCGGGTGATAGGCCAGACGCGTCGGGCCGGTCTCAACCGGTGCCTCGGTCACAACCAGTTCGACCGCGCCGCCCCGCGTCTTCGATGTCAAAAATGTTCTCGCCCACGATCGAAACGCCAGCGCCCGACAGCAGTTCCGCCATGGCTTCCTTGGCATCTTTCTGGTTGGCCAGACGATAGCCCACGGGGGGTTCATCCAGCGCCACGCCCATCGACACGTCACCTGCGGTGGTCACGGCAGCGGTGGCGTTGATCCCGGCTGCGATTTGAGTTGCCAGACGATTGGCCCCGCGATGCCCGCCCAGCAAAGGCAGCACGGCGGATCCATCATCGGCGACGGCCACAACGGGCGGTTCGGCCAGTTTGTTGGCAAGGATCGGCGCCACCGCGCGGATCAGAATGCCCGCAGCGCAGACGCCGACGATGGGCGTGCCCGCGGCAAACAGCATCCGCACGTGATCCAGCGCGTTGGGGAAGAATACATCGGCTTTTTCGACACGGCCTTCGCGGCCATGCACCTGTGCGCCCAACAGGGCAGCGACCTTATGGGCCAGAGGTTCGCCTGAAGCATTCAAGCAGATAACAACAGGCGTTACAGCCATGGGTCGGTTCCTTTCGCAAGCAGGATCATCGAGAAATAAGGGGCCTTTTCAGGGGCCTCGGACAGGGGCAGCACGACCTCTTCCGGCAGGCTGGCGCGTTCCACATAGGTGGCTTTCGCAGTCAGGCCGAGGTCATCAATCACGCTGCGGATCTTGGGGCAAGTGACGCCCGACTTTCATGATCGCCACCGACTCTGCGCCTTCGATACGCGACCGAAGCTCGTCCTCGTCCAGCGGGCCGGGGCAGCACGGTCAGGCGTTCGTTGCGCGCGACCAGAGGGCGTTGCGCCCGGGCGGCCACGGTGGTGATCGAGGTCACGCCGGGGATGATGTCGCAGTTGAACCGATCCGACAGGCGGGCGAACAGGTACATGAACGAGCCATAGAAGAACGGGTCGCCTTCGCACAGCACAACCACATCGTCGCCCCGCTTCCAGACGCTCGGCGATCTGCGCGGCGCCTGCATCATAGGCGGCTTGTGCCGGTGCACGCTCGACGCTCATCGGCACGGGGATGCGGATTTCGTCGGCATCATCAGCGATTAGGTCTGCTGCGATCGAGCGGGCAAAGCTGTCTCCGCGCTCCAGCGCTGGATAGGCCACGACCTTCGCCGCCGCAATCAGGCGCGCAGCCTTCAGCGTCATCAGCTCGGGGTCTCCCGGGCCAAGGCCGATCCCGTATAGGGTTCCGTTCATCGTTTAATCAGGCTCCATTGGGTGACAGGGCGCAGGGGCTTCCAACCGGACAGCGACCCCAGCGCTTCCGCGCGTTCCACAGACAGTTTCACCAGCTGTCCGCCATGTTTCTTGTGCAGCGCGGTCAGGCACATCTCGCTTTCGATGGTGACCGCGTTGGCGACCAGACGGCCCAGAGGGCGCAACGCCGCCCCATGCGGCGTCGAAAGTTTCTTCGGTCAGGCCACCACCGATGAATACCGCATCGGGGGCATCCAACCCGTCGAGCGCAGCAGGGACCATGCCGTCGACAAGCTCCAGACGCGGCACGCCCAGCGCCAGCGCGTTCGCGGCCGCCATAGCGCGGCGTTCCGGTTTGGGCTCAATCCCGATGGCGCGGGGCATAGCGCGCGCCACGCATCCATTCGACCGCGACCGAGCCACAGCCCGTCCCGATATCCCACAGCAACGCACCGCGCATCGGCATGAGCTTTGCCAGAGTGATCGCGCGGACTTCTTGCTTGGTCATGGTGCCGTCGGATTGGAACAGCTCGTCTGCCAGCCCCGGCACGCGCGGCAGAAGCGCGGCGTCAGGTGCGGCAACACAGTCCACCGCCAGCGTGTTGAACTCGGGCACCTGATGGTCCCAGCTTTCCGCCAGCCATCGAAGCGTGCTTCCTTGTCGCCGCCCATATGGGCCAGCACGGTCATGCGGGATTTGCCAAACCCGCGTTCGGTCAGGAAGGCGGCGATCTGGCCGGGGGTCTCGGACCCCCGTGGTCAGAACCAAAAGCCGTGCGTCGGGCTGGATGAAGGCAATCATCTGCTCGACCGGGCGACCATGCACGGTCAGGGTTTCCAAATCCGCCATCGACCAGCCCATGCGGGCGGCAGCCAGTTGGAACGCGCCGACCTGCGGGTGGAAGACGATCTGGGACGGATCGAAATGACGCCCAATCTTCGCCCCAACCGAGAACCACAAAGGATCCCCCGTCGCCAGCACCGCCACGCGCTTGCCGCGCCGCGCTTCAAGTTCGGCAATCAGGCTATCGAAGGGCGAGGGCCACGCAAGGCGCTCGGCCTCGGTGTCCAGCATCTCGTGATGGCGCTTACCGCCCACAATGACCTCGGCCGCATCCAGAACCGCGCGGGTTGCCGGGGCCAGCCCGTCAACGCCATCTTCGCCAATGCCGATGATATGCAGCCAAGGTTGGGTCATGTCACTCGCTCCAGACACCAAGTTTCTTCGTAGAAACTTGTCCGTTTTCTTGGGAAGAAAACGGGATCATTTCTTTTCCTCCGGCAGTCCTGCCGCCAAGGCGTTCACAGCAGCAGACGCAATCGCCGAGCCGCCGCGGCGTCCGCGCAGGGGCGACGAATTCGCAGCCACGCGAGTCGTTGGCCAGTTCCGCTTTGCTTTCAGCAGCGCCGACAAACCCCACCGGGAAACCCAGGATCACGGCAGGTTTCGGACCGCCCGCGTCGATCAACTCCAACAGGTGGAACAGAGCAGTGGGGGCGTTGCCCCACGGCAACGACAGCGCCTTCTAGCTTATCCGCCCACAGCTCGACCGCCGCGGCGGAGCGCGTGTTGCCGATCTCTTTCGCAAGCGGGGGCGTGCGCGGGTCGTTCAGGGTGACGATCACCTCGTTTTCGGCGGGCAGATATCGACGGATGATCCCGCGCCGACCATTTCACAGTCACAAAAGACGGGCGCGCCGGATTTCAGCGCCTCGTGGCCGACCTGATAGGCGTTTTCCGAGAACGCCAGACGGTCCGCGACCTCGACCATGCCGCAAGCGTGGATCACACGGGTGGCAAGCGCCGCCATGCCACCGGGGAACCGCTCCAACCGAGCTTCGCGGCGCAGGGTCGCGAAGCTTTCGGCATAGATCGCCATCGGGTCGCGTTCATAGCGCAGAGGGGGACGGCCCGTGCTCATTTCGAGCGTGCCGATTCTGGGCCATGCGGGTGTTTCGCATGAGGGTATTCGGCGTGCACGTGGTCATGATCATGGTGATGATGATGGTCATGGTCGTGATCATGGTGATGATGATGGTCATGGTCGTGATCATGATGGTGGTGGTGATCGTGGTCATGATGGTGATCATGGTCGTGGCTGTGGTCATGATCGTGATGGTGGTGGTGATGTCCCATATACAGGCGGCATTCGCCGGTGCAGAACGTGTCACACAGCTTGCAATCCGCCACGTTCGAGCCGGGCGCGGATGCCCCCTGCCCTTCGACGTGGTGGTGGTGGCTTTCTTGGATCGCGCCAACCTCGGCCTCGAAGCCCAGAACTTCCACACGGTATTTGCACATCACGCAGGTGGGCGGCGGGACGTCTGCAAAGGCGGGGTGCTTTTCGCGATCTTCGACAGAAATGGTTTTCTCTTCGCCGCCATCCATCGCCAGAACCTGCGTGCGATACCCGCAAGTGCCGCAGTTCGGCGGGCGCACGTCGCCCAGCTGCTCTGTCACGCGCTCGGCGAAGGTTTCCAGCACTTTCGGGTGATCGTTCAGATAGCCCGCTTTGACGAAATGAATGTCCGGGTTCTCGGCGGCGACCTTGTCGGTGAAGCCATAGATCCGGTCGATCAAGATGCCGCTGAACAGGAAATACGGGAAGACGATGACGCGCCTATAGCCCAGCTTGGTCACGTGGTTCAGGCAGGGTTCCACCAGAGGGAATGTCACGCCGGAATAGCCCACTTCCAGCCAGCCAAAGCCCATGCCTTCCTGAAGTAGACGCGCCACTTTGGCGACGTTGCCGTTGGCATCGGGGTCGGACGCACCTCGTCCAATCACAACTAGGCAGGTTTCTTCCAGCGGCACCTCGCCCTTTTCGGCGTTAGCAGCTTCGACAGCTTCCTGAATGCGTGCACCTGCGGCGGCGATCATCTTGGGATCCACGCCCAGCTCGCGCCCATAGGTCACGTCGATCCCATGCTTTTCAGCATAGGAATTCAGAACCGTTGGAATGTCGTTCTTGGTGTGCATCGCGGCGAACAGCATGCCGGGTACGGCCAGAATGCGGTCACAGCCAGCTTCGCGCAGTCGGTCCAGACCGTCGCGGATAACCGGGTTGGCAAACTCCAGATAGCCATAGTCGGTCATCCAGTCGTCCGGGAAATACGCCGGAAGCTTTTCCGCTAGGACCGCGAACTGGTCCACCGCATCCTGCTACGCGAGCCATGCCCGCAGATCATCACACCAATTTTCGACACGTTCACGCCTCCTGCGGCTCTTCGTTTACGCCTTCTGCCTCAAGCTCTTCAGCGTCAGCATCTTTCCCCTTTTGGCCCTTCAGTGCCGCCCAAAGGCCAATGCCAGCTGCCAGACCAATCAGGATGATTGCCCCGATATGGTCGTGTCCTGCGACGTCTCCGATATGACTGGGGTGGGCAATGGCCGGACCGGCCAGAAGGCCAAGAACTACAAGAGCAAAACGGGTCATGCGGCATCCTTTCACGCATAAAGCGGGCGCAAAGAGGTTGCCTCTTTCGTTCTACGACGCTGCGTCTGATCCCCTAACTGGGTCGATCGTCTGCAGCCAACCTCTCTGGCCCTATGGGCTTCGTTGGGTTTTCTATAGAAAGCGTGTGGGATGGGCGCAATGGGAAAGACGGCACGGAAGGGCCGATTGGCGACATCTGGCGTGGGTTTGGGGTGCGAATGCGGTCAGCCGCCTGTGCAACCGCGAATATCAACGCCACGCCCAGCCGCCAGTACGGTCAGACGCACGTCCGAGCGATTCAGCATGAAGGGCTTGCCCGAGATCGGCACAAGATCGGCCACCGTGGTCAGAACCCTGCCGTCGCGTTGCGTCGACAGGGTGTTCACCCACAGCGAGGGGTCTGTGGTTTCCACCACAACGACCTCACCCTTACCAACGCGGGGCATGTCGATGGATGCGGTCAGACGCAGCCCGTCCTTGATCGGCTCGACCTGACAGATGGCTTTGCGCAGTCCAGCTTCAGAAGCCGTATCGGGCCGCGCATTCAGCGCGCGTTTGATGGGACGCGCGGCCTTGGTGGCCTCGGCAGGCAGCGTGACCGAAATCTCGGCGTCCATCGGCATGCACACGTCTTTGCACACCCCAAGGTTCACCTTGCCAGTCAACGTGATGGGTTCTCCGGTCTGATTGGGTGTCAAGCTCATCGGCAGGACCAATTCATGCGAATAGCCGATGGTCTGCATCCCGGACGTCTCGAACACCTCGGGTACCGGCCAATGGAAGGTCACGCCCGCCAGATTACCCGACCCGCGCCAATCAAGACTTGGGGGGATACCGGCCTCTCCGGGGCTGCGCCAATAGGTCTTCCAGCCATCCGCCAGCCGCACCCGAAGCGCGGCCATGTGGTTGCCCGACGCATCCCGCCATCCCGGCAGAACGTCGATCTGCGCCACGTCTTCAAGCGCAGGCGGCGTATCCGTTTGCGCCGAAGCAGGAGTGCCCAGCGACAGCGCCCCAAGACAGGCAGTAAGGATGGCGTGTTTCATATTCATGCCCAAATACATAAGCAGCAAATCGCACATGTAAAATCACAAAATCCGGATAAGTTGTGACCAGCCCTTGCAAAGCGTCGGCCGGATCGCTTTTCTATTAGTATGAGCAACACCGAAAACACCGAAATGAACCTCAGCGGAAAGCTGTTGATTGCGATGCCCGGCATGGGGGATCCACGGTTCGAAAAATCCGTGGTGTTCATGTGCGCCCATTCGCCGGAAGGGGCGATGGGGCTGATCGTGAACAAACCGTCAGCCGAGCTGTCATTGGGCGATGTACTGGCGCAGCTGGACATCGACGCAAGCTCGATCACCAAGGCGGGCAAAGTGTTTTTCGGCGGGCCTGTGGAAGGTGGACGTGGATTTGTCCTGCACTCGGGCGAATACAACAACGACGAATCGACCCTGAAGGTGGATGACGTTTTCTCGATGACCGCGACACGCGACATTCTCGAGGCGATGGCCCATGGCGAAGGTCCACAACAGGCCTTGGCCGCTTTAGGCTATGCCGGATGGTCGCCGGGACAGATTGAAGACGAGATCCAGCAAAACGCATGGCTGACCTGCGACGCCGAGAAGGCGATAGTCTTTGCCTCTGACGATGACCGCAAATGGACCGCGGCGCTGGCCCAACTTGGCATTGACCCCCTACTTCTGTCAGCAGAAGGCGGCCACGCTTAATCGCACCTAGTCTCGTGGGGCCGCCGCCCGACGCAAACGGTCATTGATCGCACGCCCAAGCCCATGATCGGGAATCGGTGACACGGCGATTGGCGCATCCCCATCCGCATCCAGCTTGTGCAGATAGCCAAACAGGTTCGCTGCAGCCTCGACCAGATCGCCCGAGGGCGACAGGTTCAGCGTTGCCTCAACCGCGCCAAATCCCAACAGACGCTCACCGGGCGCGACGTCTTCCGCGTTCAACCGCATCCGCGCGTTGGGCGCGTAATGTGATTGAAGCTGCCCCGGCGCATTGATGGCCTCATCCTGAGCTCGGCTCGCAAGCGGGCCACCCAGCGCGGCCTCAAGCGCTTCGACCGGCAGGCCGCCGGGGCGCAGCAGCGTTGGCTCGGGGTCAAGTCCGACAATGGTGCTTTCCAGCCCGACGCCACAGGGGACCACCATCCAACACCGCTTCGATCCGGCCCGACAACCCGTCCAGCACATGCTGCGCGGTCGAGGGGCTGATCCGCCCCGACGGATTGGCCGAGGCGCGGCGACGGCACGCCCGCGGCCTCTAACAACTGGTGCGCAAGCGGATGCGCGGGCACGCGGATCGCGACGGTCGGCAGTCCGGCGGACACCAAGGCGGACAACGGCCCATCCGGCTTCAACGGCAGCACAAGCGTCAGCGGCCCCCGGCCAGAAGGCCATCGCCAAATCGCGGGCAACGCCAGACAGCTCGGCATAGTCCGTCACTGCATCGACCGACGGCAAATGCACGATCAGCGGATTGAAATGCGGACGGCCTTTAGCTCAAAGATTCGCGCCACCGCCCGGTCATCCGTCGCATTGGCTCCAAGGCCATAGACGGTCTCGGTCGGGAAGGACACCAGCGCACCACTGCGCAACAGCTCGGCCGCGCGGGCAATGCCGCCCGCGTCGTCCTGCAAATGCTCGGTTTTGAAGCTGCGCTCGGTCATGACGCTGCGTTTTCCTTTGCCCTTCAAATGACCTTCGGTAAGGGATCATCAAAGCCCTGTTAAGGGTCAATGTCCACGAAGCCAAGGATCGAACATGACTTATCGCGCCACAACTGATGACTTTCAATTCCTGTTCGACCACATCATTGGCTACGACGACATCGCCGCGACCGAGCTGTTTGCCGAAGCCTCGGGCGACATGGCGACCGCCGTTCTGACGGAAGCGGGCAAGATGTGCGAAGACAAGCTGGCGCCATCGCACCGTGACGGTGACCTGACCCCGGCAGTATTGGAAAACGGCGTTGTGCGTACCTCGCCCGGATTTGCCGACAGCTATGCGGCAATTGCTGAAGGTGGTTGGATCGGCATGGCCGCGGACCCGGAATATGGCGGCATGGTCCTGCCCCTGACCCTGCAAACCGCTGTGAATGACATGATGTCGGCGGCGAACCTGTCGCTGCAGCTTTGCCCGCTGATGACGCAGGGCCAGATCGAAGCGCTGGAGCATCATGCCTCGGACGAGCTGAAGGCGCTGTATCTGCCCAAGCTGATTTCCGGCGAATGGGCAGGCACCATGAACCTGACCGAGGCACAGGCCGGGTCGGACGTGGGCGCACTGACCTCGAAAGCCAGTGACAATGGCGACGGCACCTATGCGGTATCGGGTCAGAAGATCTTCATCAGCTGGGGTGACAACGACATCACCGAAAATGTCTGCCACCTTGTTCTGGCGCGCCTGCCCCGATGGTGCGGCGGGCACCAAAGGCATCTCCCTGTTCCTTGTGCCGAAATTCATCCCCGATGCAGACGGCAACCCGAGCGAAAAGAACGACCTGCGCGTCGTCAGCCTTGAGCATAAGATGGGCCTGCATGGCAGCCCGACGGCTGTGATGTCCTTCGAAGGCGCAAAAGGCTGGATGATCGGCGAGCCGCACAAAGGCATGGCCGCCATGTTCACCATGATGAACAACGCCCGTCTGGGGGTTGGCGTTCAGGGTCTGGGTGCCGGTGAAGGTGCCTACCAGAAAGCACTGGCCTATGCGCAGGAGCGCAAGCAGGGCCGCACGCCGCTGGGCGAAGATGGCACCGGCATGATTGTCGATTTTGCAGATGTACGCCGGATGCTGACTCAGATGCGCTGCGAGCTGTTCGCCGCGCGCGCCATGGCGCTGTCGCTGTCCAAGGCCATCGACATGGCCACCGCCACGGGAGATGATAGCTGGAAGGCGCGCGCCGCACTGCTGACCCCGATCGTCAAAGCCTATGGGACCGAGACCGGCATTCTGGTCAGCCATCTGGCGTGCAGGTCCATGGCGGCATGGGCTTCATCGAGGAAACCGGTGCTGCGCAGTACTGCCGCGATGTGCGTGTAACCGCGATTTACGAAGGCACCAACGGCATTCAGGCCATGGACCTTGTAGGCCGCAAGATGATGGACGGGGGCGATGCTGCCTTCCGCCTGCTGGATGAAATCGAAGCTCAGGCTGAAGGCGCCCGCGCCATGTTCCCCAACATGTCCGAAGCCGTCTGGTCGGCTGCCGAAGACCTGCGCGAAACCGTCGAATGGATGGTCGAGCAAGGCGACATGCAGGACCGCTTTGCCGGTGCCGTGCCGTTCCTGATGGGCTTTGCCCGCGTTCTGGGCGCGCATATGCATTTGAAAGCGGCGATTGCGGAAGGTGGCAACGGCGCGCGCACCGAACTGGCCCGCTTCCACATCAACCGCTTGCTGCCCGAACACACTGCACAGTTTACGCAGGCGCGTGCCGGGGCTGCTGGCCTCTATGCACTCAGCCCCGAAGATCTGGCCTCGTGAGCGATGTGACGACCGGAAAGCTGGACTTTCCTTTTCCCGACGCCCCCGGCGAAGGCGAAGCGATCGAGGTGGCAAAAGGTGTGCTTTGGGCGCGCCTGCCGCTGCCGATGGCCCTGGACCACGTAAACGTCTTCGCCTTCGAGGATCCGGAAGGCTGGACCATCGTCGACACAGGCTTTGATACCGGCAAGACCCGTCGCATCTGGGAAAAGCTTCTGGCCGGACCTATGGGCGGCAAACCCGTGGTACGCGTGATCGTCACGCATCACCACCCTGACCACGTCGGGCTGGCCGGCTGGTTCCAGCGCGAACATGGCGCGGAACTGGTCACCACCCGCACAGCGTGGCTGTTCGCCCGGATGCTGCTCTTGGATGAGCAGATGGAACCGGTGGACGAGACGCTCGCCTATTGGCGCGCGGCGGGGATGGATCGCGAGGTTTACGAGAAACGCCTGACCGAGCGCCCCTTCAACTATGCCGACATCGTCGCAGACATGCCCCTAGGCTTCAAACGCATCAAGGAAGGCAGCCGCATTCGCTTTGGCGGCCGCGATTGGGACGTACGGATTGGCAATGGTCACGCGCCAGAACACGCGACGCTCTGGTCCACGGATGGGGAACTGGTGATCGGCGGGGACCAACTGCTTGCCACGATCAGCCCCAACCTTGGCGTCTATGCGACCGAACCCGATGCGGACCCGGTCGGCGACTGGCTGGAAGCCAATGAACGCCTGAAGCAATACGCCACGCCCGGTCAACTGGTCCTGCCCGGCCACAAGCTGCCCTTCACGGGCCTGCCCACGCGGATGCGACAGTTGATCGACAACCACCACAGCGCCCTGCGTCGACTGGAAGAGTTCCTGTCAGCCCCCCACACCGCTGGCGAATGCTTCCCGCCGCTCTTTAAACGCGAGATTAAGGGCGGGGAATACGGGCTGGCGCTGGTCGAGGCCGTCGGCCATCTGAACCACCTTCTGCACGAAGGCCGCGCCACCCGCACAATGCGCGAGGATGGCGCGTGGGTGTGGAAAGCCGTCTAGGCTCTACACGCTTTTCTTGTCTAAAATATCCTGGGGGAGTGTGAAACCCGCAAGGGTTTCGCACGGGGGCAAAGCCCCTTAACCCCGCCCGCGCGGCACAACCTCGTATCCCGGCTCTTCTGGTTCATCATCTGTCATCTCGGCGGGAAACCCGGGGGCGGTGATGTCCAGCCCGGTGGCTTCCTCGAGACGACGAATGATGTCATCTGACTGCGCCCGCTCGCCATAGCGCGCGATCCCATCCTTGAAGATTTCGATCATCAGGGGCGAGATTTCCAGCGGCACATTGGCCCGGTCCGCAATGTCCTGAAATAGGCCGATATCCTTTTTCACAAGATCCATGGTGAAAGAGATGTCGCGCGACCCGTTCAGAATCACCTGACTTTCGGTCTCGTGCACAAAGGAGGTGCCGGACGAAATCTTGATCGCCTCGTATGTCGTCGCCAAGTCCAACCCGGCGGCTTTCATCGTCACCAATGCCTCGCAGCAGGTCAGCAGGTTGGCGGTCGCCAGATAGTTGGTCATCACCTTCAGAACCGAGGCCGACCCGAGCTCGCCCGTGTGCAACACGCGGCGACCCAGAACCGTCAGGATCGGCAGCACGCGTTCAAACGTCGCCCGATCACAGCCTGCAAAGATCGAGATATTGCCCGTATCCGCCCGATGCACCCGCCCGAAACCGGGCAGTCCACGGCCGCGCCACCACGCGCAATAACCTCGGCGCCCAGACGTTTCACTTCGGCCTCGTCGGTGGTGGACATCTCAAGCCAGATCTTGCCCTCGCAGACTTCGTCCAGCATCTCGCTGACCACCGCGTTACACGCCGCGGGCGACGGAAGGCAGGTGATCACCACGTCGCACGCGCGCATCAAAGCTGCTGGATTGTCTGCCGCCTTGGCCCCGCGCGATACGAACCCGTCGACGAACTCGGAATTCAGGTCCAGCACCGTCAGATCCTTGCCATTCCGCAACAGGCTTCCCGCCAGTTTACCACCGACATTCCCAAGCCCAACAAAACCGATTTTCATGCAAATCCTCCCTGATTTCCGGTCAGATTTTCAGCGGCGCCCCCACCTTTCTGTCCTGTTTCCGACATCCGACCAGATTTCCTCTGTTCAGTATATCGTGACGTGACGCCGGGCTTTGCCTGTGCAATCTTCGCAGAGTGTAACTTATGAAGAATGGTGCCTTATGTCCGACGACGCCCCTAAAACCCCAGCACGCCAACCGCGCGCGCATAATCTTGACTGTAGTGAATCCGGGCCTGTCGTGGTCGAGGATCAACCACTGCCTGCCAAAGTGGCGGAGACCCCGGTCGAACAGAAAAGCCCCGCGCAATGGGCCTATGAGCGCCTGATTCTCTATATCAAAAACTTCGAAGATCAGCTGGACAATGAACACGAAGTCGCGATGGGCTTTGCTGGTGGTGATGCGGGCGTTCTGCGGATCGAAGGGATCGGTTATTTCGACCCGGACATCATCACCTATTACGGGTCCGACGGCGAGGGCACAAAAACCCAACTGGTACAGCATGTCAGCCAGTTGTCGGTCATGCTGCGCGCCCTGCCCAAGCAGATCGAAAGCGCCGAACCGAACCGCATCGGGTTCCGGCTGGCGGCCCAGTTGGAAGAAGAATAATCGCAAACTGTATGACGAACAGAATCCGGGCCGTGACAGAGGCCCGGAAATCCGTTATTCGGTGCAAAACGCAAACTCAGAACAGGATTTGAACAATGGCTGAACACGTTCATGGCACCATGGAAACCAGCGCCCAGGAAAAAAAACCTATGCGGGCTTTGTAGCCACAACCAAATGGTCGGTCATCGTTATTCTGGCTATTCTGGTCTTCTTGGCCCTGGTTGGCGCCTAAGACCAACACCCAATCATAGTTCAGGTTCGAGGGTTTCATGGTACGATTGCTTGCAGTTCTATCGTTGATCGTCTCGCTTGCCGGCTGCGGTGGCGCAGACAACATCTGGGCCAGCGATCAAACAGTGGCGGATGCCGTATACCGGCATGACGGTCCGCCGACCCTCACCCTGTTCACTGTGATTTCGAAGGCGTCCGGCTCGGGCGCGCATTCGGCGCTGATGGTCAACGGCTCGCAGCGCGTGATCTTTGATCCGGCGGGGGACCTTCCACCATCCCAACCTGCCCGAACGCCATGATGTGATCTATGGCATGACGGACCCGGCGGTGGACTTCTACATCGATTACCACGCCCGTGTGACCTATGACGTGGTCCGTCAGGACATCGTCGTATCGCCACAAGTGGCCGAAATGGCCAAACGCGCGGTCGAGCAATATGGCGCGGTCCCCAAGGCGCATTGCGGCCAGTCAGTCAGCGCCATCCTGCGCAGCCTTCCGGGCTTCGGATCGGTCCCGCAGTCCTACTATCCCAAGAAGATCATGAACGCGTTCGGCGACCTTCCCGGCGTGCGTGCGCAAACCTTCCAGGACGACGACCCCCATAAAGGCGGCGAGATCAGAACGCAGGGCATCTGACCCGCGCGTTATCCCAGCAGGAACAAAAGCCCGTAAAGCGTGGCGGCCCCAGACAGGATCGCTGCCAGAACGTTTTTGCTGAAATACCCCACGGCCAATGTCACAAGCGCTGCCCCCAGTCGCGCCGGATCAGGGCTTCCCTCTGTCGCGGCGGGCCACAAGACCAACGGGGCCACCAGACCCGGCAAGACCGCAACGGGCGTATAGCGAAGGTGCCGCAGCACCCATTCCGGCATTTGCCGATCACCTATTATCCCTAGAAAGCTGAAGCGGATCAGGAAGCTGCCGATCGCCATCGCGAAGATAACAAACCAGACTGTGGTGTGGTTTAGCTGGTCCATCACGCGGCCCTCCGTTCCATGTAGAGCTCGACCTGAGCGCCCACGATCATCGCACCGATCGCTGCCACCAACAGGCCCGAGCCATAGGGCATCCACGCCATCAACAGCGCCAACACGACCGAGGTCAGCGCCGACGCTACATGCGCCATCGTGCGCAGCGCGGGGGCGATCATCGCAAGGAACGTAATCGGCAGGGCGAAATCCAGAGCAAACTCAGGCGGCACCTGCGCGCCTGCAACCGCACCGACATAGCTTGCCGCGTACCAAAAGGGGGCCAGGGGTGCGACGGTTCCAACGTAATAAGCGAAGCGCTCGGTCACGGTCAGCTCGCGCTCCATCTCGAACTTGATCTGCGATAGGGCATAGGCCTGATCCACCATCAGATAGGCCACCAACCCGCGCTGCCAGATCGGCGCACTGCCCAGATAGGGGGTCAGCGATGCGCTGTACATCGCCATGCGCAGGTTCACTGCCAAGGCGGTCAGGATCACGATCACGGTGGGGGCGTTCTCGGTCATCAACTGCACGGCCGTGAACTGCGCGGCCCCCGCAATGACTAAAATGGAAAAGCCCATAACCTCGGCCACATTCAACCCGGCTTCGGTCGCCACCACGCCGAACAGGGCAGCGAAGGGGATGATCACCAGAAGAAACGGAAGCGCATCGCGCGTTCCGCGCAGGAAATGTCGTTTCGGGTTGGACGCGGTCATGGGGAATTCCTAAATTACCTATAACGCTTACGGCGTCCGTGCAGGAGTTGCAATTGTCCACTGAACTCGATCTTTCCGAATATCTGATCGCGCCCGACCCCGGTTCGGCACGTTTAACCC
>LLEO01000080.1_pt1 | contig 17584 bp, 19 predicted proteins | sample 595861 | NCBI WGS metagenome assembly LLEO01 (sample SAMN02919315, study PRJNA255460) | bioreactor metagenome | biome: chemostat; feature: culture 2012_25.1; material: sediment; isolation source: day35 25degC chemostat 2012 inoculated with Wadden Sea sediment taken from... | place: Germany: Bremen ... | reverse complement strand
AGTGGCCTCCTTTTGATGGTCGCGGCGCAATCATTTGCAACCGCAAATTTGCTCGAGCCAAGATATGGCCCGAATATTTCGATATCTGTCCGGTACTTTTCCAAGATCTTCCGACAGACTTCAGCGTTCACATCTTCAGCATCCACACGCTTATGCAACGAGTTCCGCTTTTTGGGCGGCACTTGGGTTCCGGCACGGTCGTTAATGTCCGAAAAGACCTCAGTTATCTCCGACATATTGTAAATTCTGTCAAAGAAATCTGGGTCCTCTCCCAAGAAATACGTCAGCGGCAGCGAGTGCTTTTTGATGATCTTGCTCACTGATTGATAACCAGAGAGCCGCTCGACAAACTCAGCCAAACTTGGCTTTTGGCTGAGCCCCTTTTTTTCAGTTCGTCTTCAGGCACCCGTTCGATCGCAAAAGCGCCATCAAGGACTTTTTGCTCGTAGCAGGAGACAATTCGATCCACCGGATGGCGGACGACAGCAAACTTCCAAGCCGTTTCAGGCCCTTGTTTTTTCAGCCGCGCAAACCTGACCGCCCTGAACACGCCGTGCAGATTTCTATCCTTCGTAGCTAACTCCGTGTCTTCGAAGGGCTTCCCATACTCGACGCCTACACAAAAATCTTTCAGTGAAGTACATGCGCACTTAGGCACAGGTGCGTAGAGTATGTTCAGACCCTTCAAATACATGGATTATCCACCACTCGGACTTAAGCGTATTTCGCCTGAATTTCGTCCGAGATGTTCTGCGGAACCGGATCGTAGTGCGAGAACTGCATCGTGAACTGCGCACGGCCCGAAGACATCGAGCGCAGCGTGTTGATGTAGCCAAACATGTTTGCCAGCGGAACGTTGGCGTCAATTGCCACGGCGTTGCCGCGCGGCTCTTGACCCGACACCTGACCACGACGCGAAGTCAGATCGCCGATGATACCACCGGTGTATTCCTCGGGCGTGATCACTTCCACTTTCATGATGGGCTCAAGCAGCTTGGCGCCAGCCAAACGCATACCTTCACGCATACACATACGGCCAGCAATTTCGAAGGCCAGAACCGACGAGTCAACATCGTGGAATTTACCGTCGAGCAGGGCAACCTTGAAGTCGATCACGGGGAAGCCAGCCAGGGGGCCGCTATCCATAACCGAGTTGATGCCTTTTTCAACACCCGGGATGTATTCCTTCGGAACAGCACCACCAACGATGCGGCTTTCGAACGAATAGCCTTCACCAGCTTCAGTCGGCATGATTTCCATTTTGACTTCAGCGTACTGACCCGAACCACCCGACTGTTTCTTGTGGGTGTAGGTGTGCTCGACCGCTTTCGAGATGGTCTCGCGGTAAGCAACCTGCGGGGCACCGATGTTGGCTTCCACTTTGAATTCGCGCTTCAGACGGTCCACCAGGATGTCCAGGTGAAGTTCGCCCATGCCCTTCATGATGGTCTGACCGCTTTCGATGTCAGTTTCCACGCGGAACGAGGGGTCTTCAGCTGCCAGACGTGCCAGACCTTGCGACATTTTTTTCTTGGTCGCCTTTGGTCTTCGGCTCAACCGCGATCTCGATAACCGGATCGGGGAAGGTCATGGTTTCCAGAACAACCGGATCTTTCGCGTCACACAGGGTGTCACCAGTGGTTGTGTCTTTCAGACCGGCCAGCGCGATGATGTCGCCTGCGAATGCTTCTTCGATCTCTTCACGATCGTTCGAGTGCATCATCATCATACGACCAACGCGTTCTTTTTTGCCTTTGGTCGAGTTCAGGATGCTGTCGCCCTTGTTCAGAACGCCCGAGTACAGACGGGTGAAGGTCAGCGAGCCAACAAAGGGGTCGTTCATGATTTTGAACGCCAGAGCCGAGAAGGCCATATCGTCGTCCGCGCGGCGGGCGATGTTACGGGTTTCTTCTTCGTCACCGGGTTTGAAGCCCATGTAATCAACAACGTCCAGCGGGCTGGGCAGATAGTCGATCACAGCGTTCAGCAGCGGCTGGACACCTTTGTTTTTGAAAGCCGAACCACCCAGAACCGGAACGAAGTCCAGTGCCAGAGTACCTTTGCGCAGCAGGGCGCGCAGGGTGTCTGCATCGGGCTCGTTGCCTTCCAGATAGGCTTCCATGGCGTCGTCGTCTTGCTCGACGGCGGCTTCGATCATCTTCTCGCGCCACTCGTTGGCCATGTCCTGCAGGTCGTCACGGATCGGAACCCGTACCCACGAGGCGCCAAGGTCTTCACCCTGCCACAGCCACTCTTCCATGTTGACCAGATCGATCAGGCCTTCCAGCTCGGTTTCTGCACCGATCGGAATGCCAACCGGAACGGCGCGTGCGCCGGTGCGGTCTTCGATCATGTTAACGCAGTTAAAGAAGTCAGCGCCGATCTTGTCCATCTTGTTGACGAACACCATGCGCGGAACCTTGTAGCGGTCAGCCTGACGCCACACGGTTTCGGTCTGGGGTTCAACACCAGCGTTGGCGTCCAGAACACAAACAGCACCGTCGAGAACCGCCAGCGAGCGCTCAACTTCAATGGTGAAGTCAACGTGGCCGGGGGTGTCGATGATGTTCATGCGGTGCTTGGGCGTCTGAGCGGTTTCACCGTCTTCGGTGCGTTCCCAGAACGTGGTCGTCGCAGCCGAGGTGATGGTGATCCCGCGTTCCTGCTCCTGCTCCATCCAGTCCATGGTGGCTGCACCATCGTGCACCTCACCGATGTTGTGGGATTTGCCGGTGTAATACAGGATACGCTCGGAGCAGGTGGTTTTACCTGCGTCGATGTGAGCCATAATACCGAAGTTGCGGTACAGCTCGAGCGGATATTCGCGTGCCATGGTGTTCGTCCTTCCTTGGCGTTACCAGCGGTAATGGCTGAACGCTTTGTTGGCGTCGGCCATTTTGTGAGTGTCTTCGCGTTTCTTAACGGCGGTACCGCGCGAGTTCACAGCGTCCAGAAGTTCGCCAGCAAGACGCTCTTCCATGGTGTTCTCGTTGCGCTTGCGTGCAGCGGTGATCAGCCAGCGGATGGCCAGAGCTTCGCGACGCTCGGGGCGTACTTCAACCGGAACCTGGTAGGTGGCACCACCTACGCGGCGCGAGCGAACTTCGACCGACGGCTTTACGTTATCCAGTGCTTCGTGGAACACTTCCACGGGGGCACGCTTGATTTTGTTTTCAACGCGATCCAGCGCGTTGTAAACGATTTTTTCTGCAACCGATTTTTTACCATCGATCATCAGGTTGTTCATGAACTTGGTCAGAACCACATCACCAAATTTGGCATCGGGCAGGACCTGGCGCTTCTCAGCGGCGTGACGACGAGACATATCTGACTCTCCTTACTTCGGACGCTTGGCGCCGTATTTCGAACGACGTTGCTTACGGTCTTTGACGCCCTGGGTATCCAGAACACCACGCAGGATGTGGTAGCGGACACCCGGAAGGTCTTTTACACGACCGCCACGGATCAGAACCACCGAGTGCTCCTGAAGGTTGTGGCTTTCACCGGGGATGTAGGAGATAACCTCGAAACCGTTGGTCAGGCGAACCTTCGCAACTTTACGCATAGCCGAGTTCGGCTTTTTCGGGGTCGTGGTGTAAACGCGGGTACATACACCGCGCTTCTGGGGGGCAAGATTCCAGGTGCTGCGACTTGGAACGCTTGACTTTGGGCTGACGCGGCTTGCGGATCAGCTGTTGGATCGTTGGCATAGGGCTCTTTTCCCGTTTCTCAACTTCGTCTACGCGAGGCGAACCCCACGCGGTTAAATCTGTTTCGCGTTTCAGGATTGTGACAACCCGCAAAACGAAAACCCGCGAGCGTTTCCATTCCGAGGCAAACGTCGCGGTTGGTTCACAGAGGATCGGTGCTTCAAAGTAGCCCGAACTTGATCCCTCAATACTTGGATAGCCGGGTTACACCCAGCTGGATGCTCGCGCGTATAGACGGAGTCGTAGGGGCTGTCAACAGCGGCCCCTGGATTGCAAGGCTTTCCTAAGCCTACAACCTGTGTCCCGGCAGTCTGGTCAGATCACCGCTGCGCGGCCCTACGTTCACGGAACAAAGTGAACAGGCCAGTCCCGACAACGATCGCCGCGCCAATCAGGGTCACATCATTTGGCCATTCGCTGAACAGCATCAGGCCAAGAACCAGCGCCCAGATAAGCCCAGTATATCGGAACGGGGCGGCGAACGCGATGTCGCCAACCCGCATCACCATGACCGAGAAGAGATACCCCAAAAAGATAAAGAACGCGGCCATCCCCAACAACGACGCGGACCAGCCATTTACGGGCACCCCAATCAACACCAACAGACGCGATGCCAAATCCAATGGTGATCGAGATCGCCGCCATGATCGCCACGGTCATCGAGGGCGTCTCGGGTGATAGCTTTCGCACTACCAGATCGCGGAAGGTGATGAACACGACCGCGGCCAGCGCATACAGCGACCAGACCGAGAACCCCGCGCCGGGTTGGATGATCAGAAGCACCCCGATGAAACCAACGCTAATGGCCGCAAGTCTCCGCCAGCCCAAGGGCTCGGACAGGAAGACCCAGGCGGCCAGAGCGATCACCAGCGGTAAGACCTGCAGGATGGCGGTGACGTTGGCGATGGGCATGTGAAACAGCGCCGTGAGAAAGCAATAGGTCGCCCCGATTTCCCCGATACACCGAAACCCGATCAGCTTCCATTCTCGCGCCGACAGGTTAAACCGCACCGTGCCCAGATAACGCCCCAGAACATAGAGCAGCACACAGGTCGCGACCCCGCGTAAGAACACTGCCTGTTCCAGCGGCATCGTCGCCGACAACACCTTCATGCAGGCATCGTTGAACGTATAACCGGCCATTGAACCGGTCATCAGCGCGGCGGCTTTGAAATTGTCCGAGGGCATGGTGGAGTCGTGTCCTTAAAACGTTCGATCACCTAAACAGCGTTTGCCGATCAGGCCAAGCCCAAAAGAAAAGCCCCGCAAAATGCGGGGCTTTCCAAATCTTATGTCGGTCCTGATCAGGGCTGCTCTTCGCCACCCATTTCCGGGGTGTCGACCAGACCCAGATCGTCTTCGGGCGCATCGCCGAACACGTCCTCGACCGGGGCGGCCAAGGCCGCTGCGGCTTCGGCTTCGGCGCGGGCTTCTTCGATCACCTTTTGGTCGCGCTTCTGCGCGATGGCGCGAACCTGCTGGGTTGCCCCACCAGTACCGGCCGGGATCAGACGACCCACGATCACGTTCTCTTTCAGGCCAACCAGCTTGTCGCGTTTGCCTGAACCGAAGCCTCGGTCAGAACGCGGGTGGTTTCCTGGAACGACGCAGCCGAGATGAACGAACGGGTCTGCAGCGAAGCTTTGGTGATCCCCAGAAGGATCGGCTCGGCCGAGGCCAGACGACGCCCTTCGGCGGCGGCTTTTTCGTTCGCAGCCATGAACTCGGCCTTATCGACGTGCTCGCCTTTCAGCAGCGTGGTTTCACCCGAATCCAGGATCTCCCACTTCTGCAGCATCTGGCGAACGATCACCTCGATGTGCTTGTCGTTGATCTTCACGCCCTGCAGACGATAAACGTCCTGAACTTCGTCGATCATGTAATCGGCCAGAGCTTCGACACCCATGATGGACAGGATGTCGTGCGGTGCCGGGTTACCGTCCATCAGGTATTCACCCTTCTGGATGAAGTCACCTTCTGCAACCGGGATGTGTTTGCCTTTGGGCACCATGTATTCCACGGTTTCCATCGACTCATCCGCAGGCTCGATCGAGATGCGACGCTTGTTCTTATAGTCGCGGCCGAAGCGCACATAACCATCGATTTCCGCGATGATTGCGTGATCTTTCGGACGACGCGCTTCAAAGAGTTCAGCAACGCGCGGCAGACCACCAGTGATGTCCTTGGTCTTGGCGCCTTCACGCGGGATACGCGCAACAACGTCACCAGCTTTGACATTCGAGCCTTCTTCGACCGACAGAATGGCATCCACGGACATGGTATAGGTCACCGGGTTACCCGCATCGTTGCGGACCGGTTCGCCATCTTCAGCCACCAGGATCACTTCGGGCTTCAGCTCGTTGCCTTTCGGCGCCGAACGCCAGTCCGACACGATCTTCTGCGTCATACCAGTTGCGTCATCGGTTACGTCACGTACCGAGATACCGCTGATCAGGTCGATGAACTTAACCTTACCGTCCTTTTCAGCAATCATCGGCAGAGTGAACGGGTCCCATTCGAACAGCTTGTCGCCACGGGCCACATCGGCGCCGTCTTTGACAAACAGTTTCGAACCGTACCCGATCTTGAACGATGCACGCTCAGCGCCGTGCTCGTCCATGATCGCCATAACCATGTTGCGGCCCATAACGACGATCTCGCCGTCACGGTTTTCCAGAACCGACGCGTTGCGGTACTCGATCTTGCCTTCCTGGTTGGCTTCCTGGAACGACTGCTGGCCACCCTGCGCAACACCACCAATGTGGAACGTACGCATGGTCAGCTGCGTACCCGGTTCACCGATCGACTGTGCAGCAATAATGCCGACAGCTTCACCGATGTTCACCTTGGTACCGCGGGCCAAGTCACGACCATAGCAGTTGGCGCAGACGCCTTCTTCGCTTTCACAGGTCAGCGGGCTGCGGATGCGGATGGCAGCGATGCCAGCCTCTTCCACGGCATCTGCCTTGCGTTCGTCGATGATCTCGTTCTTGGCAACCAGTACTTCTTCGGTGCCCGGAACCAGAACGTCCTCGGACGCAACGCGACCCAGAATACGTTCAGCCAGCGAGGATACAACTTCACCGTCGTTCACAGCAGCTTCTGCCGTGATCGAGTTTTCGGTGCCACAATCCTGCTCGCGCACGATGCAGTCCTGTGCCACGTCAACCAGACGACGGGTCAGGTAACCCGAGTTCGCGGTTTTCAGAGCGGTATCCGACAGACCCTTACGGGCACCGTGGGTCGAGTTGAAGTACTCGAGCACGGTCAGGCCTTCTTTAAAGTTCGAGATAATCGGCGTTTCGATAATCTCGCCCGAAGGCTTGGCCATCAGGCCGCGCATGCCGCCCAGCTGTTTCATCTGCGTAACCGAGCCACGCGCACCAGAGTGGGCCATCATGTAAACCGAGTTCGGTTCCATTTCGGCGCCATTTTCGTCGCGCTTGTTCGCCGAGATGGTGTCCATCATGGCGTCGGTGACTTTGTCGTTACACTTCGACCAGGCGTCGACAACTTTGTTGTACTTCTCGCCCAGAGTGATCAGGCCGTCCATGTACTGCTGTTCGAACCCTTTAACCTGATCGCGGGTTTCATCCACGATCGGCCATTTTGTGTCCGGGATAACCATGTCGTCCTTACCGAACGAGATGCCAGCCTTGAACGCTTCTTTAAAGCCCATCGACATGATCTGGTCACAGAAGATAACCGACTCTTTCTGACCGCAGTAACGATAGACGGTGTCGATGACCTGCTGCACTTCTTTCTTCCGCAGAAGACGGTTCACCAGAGCGAACGGCGCCTTGTTGTTCTGCGGTAGAAGCGCGCCCAGACGGATACGGCCCGGCGTGGTTTCAAAGCGGATCATGACGGTGTTACCCTCTTCGTCTACCTGCGGTAGACGCGCCTGAACTTTGGCGTGCAGATGCACTTCGCCAGCGTCCAAAGCGTGGATCACTTCGTCCACGTCGGAGAAGACCATGCCTTCACCCTTCATGCCTTCGCGTTCCATCGAGATGTAGTACAGACCCAAGATCATATCCTGCGACGGAACGATGATCGGTGCGCCGTTGGCCGGCGACAGAACGTTGTTCGTCGACATCATCAGGACGCGTGCTTCCAGCTGGGCTTCCAGCGACAGCGGCACGTGAACAGCCATCTGGTCACCGTCGAAGTCAGCGTTGAACGCCGAACAGACAAGCGGGTGCAGCTGGATGGCTTTACCTTCGATCAGAACCGGTTCGAACGCCTGAATTCCAAGACGGTGCAGCGTAGGTGCACGGTTCAGCATCACGGGGTGTTCGCGGATCACTTCGTCCAAGATATCCCAAACTTCGGGACGCTCTTTTTCCACCAGTTTCTTGGCTTGCTTCACGGTGGAAGACAGGCCTTTGGCTTCAAGACGCGAATAGATGAACGGCTTGAACAGCTCGAGCGCCATCTTCTTCGGCAGACCACATTGGTGCAGCTTCAATTCCGGACCGGTCACAATGACCGAACGACCCGAGAAGTCGACGCGCTTACCCAAAAGGTTCTGACGGAAGCGACCCTGCTTACCTTTCAGCATGTCGCTGAGCGATTTCAGCGGACGCTTGTTGGCGCCAGTGATCACGCGGCCACGACGGCCGTTGTCGAACAGAGCATCGACGGATTCCTGCAGCATCCGCTTTTCGTTGCGGACGATGATGTCAGGGGCGCGCAGCTCGATCAGACGCTTCAGACGGTTGTTCCGGTTGATCACGCGGCGATACAGATCGTTCAGATCCGAAGTCGCGAAACGGCCACCATCCAGCGGCACCAGCGGGCGCAGCTCTGGCGGGATCACGGGGATCACGGTCAGGATCATCCATTCGGGACGGTTGCCCGATTCAATGAACGATTCAACGATCTTCAGACGCTTGATGATCTTCTTGGGCTTCAATTCACCCGTGGCTTCGGCCAGATCAGCGCGCAGCTGTTCGGCTTCGGCTTCCAGATCAATCGCCGCCAGCATTTCGCGGATCGCCTCAGCACCGATATTGGCGGTGAAGGCGTCCATGCCATAGGTGTCCTGAGCGTCCATGAACTCTTCTTCGGTCATCAACTGACCATACTGAAGGTCCGTCAGGCCCGGTTCGATCACAACGTAGTTTTCGAAGTACAGGATGCGTTCCAGATCACGCAGGGTCATATCCAGCATGAGGCCGATGCGCGAAGGCAGCGACTTCAGGAACCAGATGTGAGCGACAGGGGCTGCCAGCTCGATATGGCCCATACGCTCGCGGCGTACTTTCTGAAGGGTAACTTCAACACCACATTTCTCGCAGACAACGCCGCGATACTTCATGCGCTTATATTTGCCGCACAGACATTCGTAATCTTTGACCGGGCCAAAGATACGGGCACAGAACAGGCCGTCACGCTCGGGCTTGAAGGTACGATAGTTGATGGTCTCGGGGCTTTTTGATCTCGCCATACGACCACGAAAGGATCCGTTCCGGGCTGGCAAGCGAGACTTTGATCTCGTCGAACACCTTGGGGGCGGCCAGCGGGTTGAACGGGTTGGTTGTCAGTTCCTGGTTCATGCGATTTCCTCCCCGAACGAAAGGTCCGAGTATTCAATGGCGCACCGTTGGGTGCGGATGTTGATAGAGAGATTGTCATCCCAGTCCTTCAACGCTCGAACGAGAATTGCTGGACCGTCTGCAGAATCACCAAATCTGAACTGTCGAAGGATAACGGCCTTTCCGTCCTTCACAGCAGGCGCCTCTCCATACTCAAGAGGCCAAGCTTGAATCTCCGAAAAATCGGAAATCCCGACCGTCTGCTGATTTTGTCCATTGGGATCACAGATCGTGACTGACCCAGTCAAATTTACCTGACTCATTCCTCGCCCTCCGCATCCAGGAGTTCCATGTTGAGGCCGAGGCCGCGGACTTCTTTGACAAGAACGTTGAACGATTCCGGTACACCGGCTTCGAAGTTGTCCTCGCCTTTGACGATGCTCTCGTACACTTTGGTACGGCCAGCAACGTCATCCGACTTGACGGTAAGCATCTCTTGCAGCGTGTAGGCCGCGCCATATGCTTCCAAAGCCCAGACTTCCATCTCACCGAAGCGCTGACCACCGAACTGCGCCTTACCACCCAGCGGCTGCTGAGTAACAAGCGAGTACGGACCGGTTGAACGCGCGTGGATTTTGTCGTCCACAAGGTGGTGCAGTTTCAGCAGGTACTTCACGCCGACAGTAACTTCGCGCGAGAACTGTTCACCGGTACGACCGTCGAACAGAACCGACTGACCCGAGGTGTCGAAACCGGCACGCGTCAGCGCGTCGTTTACGTCAGCCTCTTTGGCGCCGTCAAAGACCGGAGTCGCGATCGGAACACCGCGGGTCACATTGCCAGCTGCATCCACAAGCTCGTCCTCGTCCATGCCCGCGATGCCTTCTTCATAGACATCGTCGCCATAGGCGATGCGCATGGCTTCGCGAACCGGGGTCAGATCGCCGGAACGGCGGTATTCACCCAGAGCTTCGTCAATGTTCAGACCCAGACCGCGTGCGGCCCAACCCATGTGGGTTTCAAGAATCTGACCAACGTTCATACGCGAGGGCACGCCCAGCGGGTTCAGACAGAAGTCAACCGGAGTACCATCGGCCAGGAACGGCATGTCTTCCATCGGTACAACCTTGGAAATAACACCTTTGTTCCCGTGACGACCGGCCATCTTGTCGCCCGGCTGAAGCTTGCGCTTCACGGCAACGAAGACTTTAACCATCTTCATCACACCCGGCGGCAGGTCGTCGCCACGACGGACTTTTTCGACCTTGTCTTCAAAGCGCGCATCCAAGGCACGTTTCTGGGCTTCGAACTGTTCGTTCAGGGCTTCAACGATTTTTGCATCGTCTTCGTCCTCAAGCGCCAGTTGCCACCACTGACCGCGCGACAGACCTTCCAGCAGTTCTTCCGAGATGGTCGAACCGGCTTTCACGCCTTTCGGGCCTTTTACAGCGGTTTTGCCCAGGATCATGCCCTTCAGGCGGGCATAGATGTTGCGCTCCAGAATGTGCAGCTCGTCATCACGGTCGCGGGCAAGGCTTTCGACCTCTTCGCGCTCGATCTGAAGGGCACGTTCGTCTTTTTCAACGCCGTGGCGGTTGAAGACACGGACCTCAACAACGGTACCGAAGTCACCCGGCTTCACACGCAGCGAGGTATCGCGCACATCCGAAGCTTTTTCACCGAAGATGGCGCGCAGAAGCTTTTCTTCCGGCGTCATCGGGCTTTCGCCTTTCGGGGTGATCTTACCAACCAGAATATCGCCCGGTTCTACGTCCGCACCGATGTACACAACGCCAGCCTCATCGAGGTTGCGCAGCGCTTCTTCACCGACGTTCGGAATATCGCGAGTGATTTCTTCCGGCCCAAGCTTGGTGTCACGAGCGGCGACTTCAAACTCTTCGATGTGAACCGAAGTGAAGACGTCGTCACGCGCAATACGTTCCGAGATCAGGATCGAGTCTTCGTAGTTGTAGCCGTTCCACGGCATGAACGCGACGACCACGTTTTTACCCAGTGCCAGTTCGCCCATATCTGTCGACGGACCGTCAGCAACAACTTCGCCTTTGGAAACCTTCTGACCTACTTTCACCAGCGGACGCTGGTTGATGCAGGTGTTCTGGTTCGAACGCTGGAACTTGCGCAGACGGTAGATGTCTACGCCCGCGTCACCCAGACCAAGGTCTTCGGTGGCGCGCACAACGATACGTGTTGCGTCCACTTGGTCGATCACACCGCCGCGCTTGGCTTGAATGGCAGCGCCCGAGTCGATGGCAACCTTGCCTTCGATACCGGTGCCGACAAACGGAGCCTCAGCCCGCAGAAGCGGAACAGCCTGACGTTGCATGTTCGAGCCCATCAGAGCGCGGTTAGCATCGTCGTTTTCAAGGAACGGGATCAGCGATGCAGCGACCGAAACCAGCTGCTTGGGCGACACGTCGATCAGGTCAACGTTATCACGCGGTGCCATGGTGTATTCGCCCGACTGACGGGTGTTCACCAGATCGTTTTCAAACCGGCCATTTTCGTCCAGATGCGCGTTGGCCTGAGCCACGGTGTGACGCATCTCTTCGGTGGCGGACATATAGTTCACCTCGTCGGTGACCTTGCCGTCCACAACCTTACGATAGGGCGTTTCGATAAAGCCGTACTTGTTCACGCGGGCAAAGGTGGCCAGCGAGTTGATCAGACCAATGTTCGGCCCTTCCGGCGTTTCAATCGGACACATACGGCCATAGTGAGTTGCGTGAACGTCACGCACCTCGAAGCCAGCACGTTCGCGAGTCAGACCACCCGGCCCAAGCGCCGACAGGCGGCGTTTGTGGGTGACTTCCGACAGCGGGTTGGTTTGGTCCATGAACTGCGACAGCTGCGACGAGCCGAAGAATTCACGAACAGCAGCCGCAGCCGGTTTCGCGTTGATCAGATCCTGCGGCATCACGGTGTCGATCTCGACCGAGGACATGCGTTCCTTGATCGCGCGCTCCATGCGCAGCAGGCCGACGCGGTACTGGTTTTCCATCAGTTCGCCGACCGAACGCACACGACGGTTGCCAAGGTGGTCGATATCGTCGATGTCGCCCTTGCCGTCGCGCAGTTCGACCAGTGCCTTGATACAGGCAACGATGTCTTCGCGACGAAGGGTGCGTTGGGTGTCTTCTGCATCCAGGTTCAGACGCATGTTCATCTTCACACGACCAACGGCCGACAGGTCGTAACGCTCGCTGTCGAAGAACAGCGTTTCGAACAGGTTCGACGCAGCTTCAACCGTGGGCGGCTCGCCCGGACGCATGACGCGGTAGATATCCATAAGCGCGGTTTCGCGACCCATGTTCTTGTCAGCCGCCATGGTGTTGCGAATGTAGGGACCCACGTTCACGTTGTCGATGTCCAGAACCGGAATGTCGGTGATGCCCGCATCCATCAGCTCTTTCAGCGATCCGCCGATCAGCTCGCCATCTTTGTCGTGCTCAAGCGTCAGCTCGTCACCGGCTTCGACGTAAATCGCACCAGTGTCTTCGTTGATGATGTCCTTGGCGACAAATCGGCCAACGATGCTGTCAAACGGCACCAGAAGGTCGGTCACTTCGCCAGCTTCCATCAGTTTCTTGACGGCACGCGGAGTAATCTTCTTGCCAGCTTCGGCAATCACTTCACCGGTTTTGGCATCGATCAGATCTTGTGTCGGACGGGTGCCCGCAACACGCTCGGGGAAGAACTTGGTGACCCAACCTTTGTTCTTCTTCAGCTTGAACTGAACGGTGTCGTAATACGCGTCACAGATGCCTTCCTGGTCCAGACCCAGCGCATAAAGCAGCGTGGTCACGGGCAGCTTGCGGCGACGGTCGATACGGGCAAAGACGATGTCTTTGGCGTCGAATTCGAAGTCCAGCCACGAGCCACGGTACGGAATGATGCGGCAGGCGAACAGCAATTTGCCCGACGAGTGCGTCTTGCCCTTGTCATGGTCAAAGAATACGCCCGGCGAACGGTGCATCTGGGATACGATCACGCGCTCGGTGCCGTTCACGACAAAGGTGCCGTTCGGCGTCATCAGGGCATGTCGCCCATGAACACGTCTTGTTCCTTGATGTCCTTCACCGACTTCGCGCCGGTGTCTTCGTCCACATCGAACACGATCAGACGCAGGGTGACTTTCAGCGGCGCCGAATAAGTCAGGTCGCGCTGTTGGCATTCCTCAACGTCGAATTTCGGCTCTTCCAGCTCGTATTTCACGAACTCGAGGATCGAGGTTTCGTTGAAATCCTTGATCGGGAATACCGATTGGAAAACTGCATTAATGCCTTCGCCGTCCATCGGCTCGGGCTGATCGCCAGAGTTCAGGAAAAGATCATACGAGCTTTTCTGAACCTCGATCAGGTTCGGCATTTCCAGAACTTCACGGATTTTGCCGTAATACTTACGCAAGCGTTTCTGGCCAAGATAGGTCTGCGCCATAAGGTATTTACCTTTCATTTCTCAACTGAGGCGCCAACCGTTGGGTCGCCGGCGACACCTCGTCCGAGACGGGGGTTCGAACCAATTCATGGAAACCCGCCCAAGGTTCCCTCCCGATCCATTGAACCTTTCCCAGAACAGGGTCTGCGATCAGGCCCTCTTCAAGACAGGTTCGGCTGGACCCGGATTTCTCCGGGCCCAGCCTTGATTTTGCAGGCCACCGAGGGCCCAAAAGCGTAAAGCTTAAGCCAGTTCGACTTCTGCGCCAGCTGCTTCCAGCTTGGCTTTCACGTCTTCTGCTTCGGCTTTGTCAACGCCTTCTTTGATCTTGCCGCCAGCTTCAACCAGCTCTTTGGCTTCTTTCAGGCCAAGACCGGTGATGCCGCGAACTTCTTTGATCACGTTGATTTTCGAGGCGCCGGCGTTCTTCAGAACAACGTCGAACTCGGTTTTTTCTTCAGCTGCTGCTGCACCGGCGTCGCCGCCTGCTGCCATTACAACTGCGCCGCCAGCGGCGGGCTCGATGCCATACTCGTCTTTGAGGATGGTTTTCAGTTCTTGTGCTTCGAGAAGGGTCAGACCCACGATCTCTTCAGCAAGTTTTTTTCAGATCAGCCATTTGACTTCTTTCCGTATTTAGATGTGTTCCAACGTGAGGCGATTATCCGCTCCGCTGGTCTCAGATTGCTTAAGCAGCCTTGTCTTCAACAGTAGACAAGATCGATGCGATGTTCGAAGCAGGCGCGCCAATGGCTCCAGCGATGTTCGAAGCAGGTGCGCCAATACAGCCAGCGATCGAAGCGATAAGCTCTTCACGCGACGGCATAGCGGCAACGGCTTTAACACCAGCCTTGTCCAGAGCATCCTCGCCCATTGCACCACCAAGAATGTCCAACTTGTCGTTGGTCTTGGCATATGCATCCATCACCTTGGCCGCAGCCACAGGATCTTCGGAATAAGCAAGAACGGTCATACCCGTCAGATAGTCGGCGATCGAAGCGGCCGGCTTACCTTCAAGGGCGATTTTGGCGAGCTTGTTCTTGGCAACGCGTACAGACCCACCAGCTTCGCGCATTTGCGAACGCAGGTCCTGCATTTCAGCAACCGTGAGACCGGCGTAGTGGGCAACCACAACGACGCCAGAGCTTTCAAAGATCTGGCCGAGTTCCTCGACCACTTTTTCTTTTTGTGCTCTATCCACAGTTTCACTCCAAGTATGGAGGGTTTAACCCCTCCGGCTCATATTTTACCGAGTTTTCAAGGAAAACCCGGCAATCGGGTCCGCGATAAGGGTCCTTCGCAAAATCGCCCCAAGCCAAGCGGCCGAGAGAATTCTTTTGTCCATTTCCCATCTCAGGCAGGAATTATGACACTTGCGCGCGGTCGCTTTTCAGCTTGGCCCACCGGCATCACCCACCGTCTCGGACGAAACGCAAAACAGCGCACGACGAATCGCACGCTGGAATGCTCGGTCTGTTTAGAATGTTTCGAGGGGTTTTCCAACCCCTAACAGGCGCTCGGTCTAGAAAGTCCGGCTGCCCAACAAAGCGACCTTAGCACAGAATCCTGTCATCTCAAAAATCTGAGACAGACCGCACGAAAAAAGGGCGCCCAATCAGGACGCCCTTTTCTATTGTCAGACTGAAGAAACTCAGTTGCCGGTGGCGTTTTCCACGTCAACGGTCACGCCCGGACCCATGGTCGAGCTCAGCGAGATTTTCTTCATGTAAGTGCCTTTGGCGCCCGAGGGCTTGGCTTTCTGAACGGCGCCCACGAAGGCACGCACGTTTTCAACCAGCTTGGCGTCGTCGAACGAGGCTTTGCCCAGGCCAGCGTGAACCACGCCACCTTTTTCAGCCTTGAACTGAACTTCGCCGCCCTTGGCAGCTTCAACAGCCGCTTTGACGTCCATGGTCACGGTGCCAACCTTCGGGTTCGGCATCAGGTTGCGCGGACCCAGAACTTTACCCAGACGGCCAACGATCGGCATCATGTCAGGGGTGGCGATGCAGCGATCAAACTCGATGGTGCCGCCCTGAATGGTTTCCATCAGGTCTTCGGCGCCAACGATGTCTGCACCAGCAGCCTGAGCTTCTTCAGCTTTCGGGGCCGCGAGCGAAAACAGCAACGCGCATGGTTTTGCCGGTGCCGTTCGGCAGGCCGATTACGCCACGGACCATCTGGTCTGCGTGACGGGTGTCAACACCCAGAGCCATCGCGATTTCGATGGTTTCGTCGAATTTGGCCTTTGCGTTGCCCTTAACCAGCGCAACAGCTTCTTCAACGGTCAGGTTGTCTTTGCCGGCGAAGGCTTCGCGAGCGGCAGCGGTACGTTTACCCAGTTTTGCCATCTTACTTCACCTCAATGCCCATGGAGCGGGCCGAGCCCAGGATGATCTGCATCGCGGCTTCGATATCGTTCGCGTTCAGATCTTTCATCTTTGCTTCGGCGATTTCCTTCACCTGAGCAGGAGTCACCGAACCAACGGTTTCACGACCGGGGTTGTTTGCACCCGATTTAAGACCGGCGGCTTTGATCAGGAAGTACGACGCGGGGGGCGTCTTGATGTCCATCGAGAAGGACTTGTCCTGATAATAGGTGATCACGGTCGGGCACGGCGCGCCGGGCTCCAGATCCTGCGTCTTGGCGTTGAACGCCTTACAGAATTCCATGATGTTGATGCCGCGTTGACCCAGTGCGGGGCCGACGGGCGGGCTGGGGTTGGCTTGACCTGCAGGAACCTGCAGCTTCATCGTGCCAGCGAGTTTCTTAGCCATTTGGCTTCTCCTTTAACAACAGCTCGGGGACGCGTCCCTTCGCCTCTCATTGCCGCGGTCTGGATTGGTGATCGCGATCACCGCCCCTCCCGCGTTCTCAACACGTCAGCCCTGCTTCGAGACCTGCGTGTAATCCAGTTCGACCGGGGTTTCCCGGCCAAAGATCGACACAGCAACCTTCAGGCGCTGGCCTTCTTCGTCCACTTCTTCGACCAGACCGTCGAAGCCTTCGAACGCGCCATCGGTCACGGCGACTTTTTCGCCGATCTCGAAGCTGATCATCAGCTTCGGCGCTTCCGCACCTTCTTCGACGCGGCCCAGGATGCCTTGTACTTCGGCATCGCGCATCGGCATCGGACGACCTTGCGGACCCAGGAAGCCGGTGACGCGGTTGATCGACATGATCAGGTGATAGCCTTCGTCCGACATTTCCATGTGGACCAGAACGTAACCCGGCATGAAGCGACGCTCGGTCGTGACCTTCTTGCCACGACGCACTTCGATGACCTCTTCGGTCGGCACCAGCACTTCGTCGATCTGGTCCTCAAGACCTTTTTCTTCGACCGAAGCACGGATTGCCTCTGCGATCTTCTTTTCGAAGTTCGACAGCACGCTTACCGAATACCACCGTTTCGCCATGTCAGCCTCTGCATTCCTGCGCCCCGAAGGGGCTTTTCAAATTCTGTTTCCGGGAACAAAAAATCGGCGTGCAACTTGATTCGCCACACGCCCTTCCCGAAGTGATGCCCGAACTACCCCTGAAACACACTCATTTCAAGGGCAAAGACGGTGTGTTAGCCGAAGTAGCCCAGCACGGCGGACAGACCGCTGCGAATGCCAAGGTCCACAAGCGAAAAGAACAATGCCGTAAGTGCAGCCAGCACGAACACCATACCGGTGGTCAACATAACCTCACGGCGGGTCGGCCAGGTGACTTTGGACACCTCGGCGCGCACTTGCTGGATGAATTGCAACGGATTGGTCATCTGTTTTCGGCCTTTCATATGATAGGCGGTCAATTACGCAATGCGCACGGGGTTTTCAAGCCTTCACCGTCAAACCACGCCTAAAAGGCCCAAAGCAACGATCAGAACCAGCGCA
>LLEO01000079.1_pt1 | contig 17656 bp, 25 predicted proteins | sample 595861 | NCBI WGS metagenome assembly LLEO01 (sample SAMN02919315, study PRJNA255460) | bioreactor metagenome | biome: chemostat; feature: culture 2012_25.1; material: sediment; isolation source: day35 25degC chemostat 2012 inoculated with Wadden Sea sediment taken from... | place: Germany: Bremen ... | reverse complement strand
GCTTGTTCCAGAAGAAATGCCCAAATCAGTATTGGTGATGGGCTCAGGTGCTATTGGTATTGAGTTTGCAAGCTTTATGCATCCATGGGCGCGGAAGTGACCGTTGTTGAATTGTTGCCGCAAATTATGCCAGTTGAAGACAAAGAAATCTCTGCTCACGCACGCAAGCGCTTTGAAAAGCGTGGCATCAAAATTTTGACTGAAGCGAAAGTGGCAAAGGTTGAAAATGGCAAAGGCGGCGTTAAAGCGCATGTCGAGTTGAAAGATGGTCGCAAAGAAACCATCGAAGCGGAAAAGCTGATCTCAGCGGTTGGCGTGCAAGCAATGTGGAGAATATCGGTCTGGAAGATCTCGGTGTGAAAACGGACAAAGGCTTCATCGTCGCGGATGGATTTTGCAAAACCAATGTCGATGGCATCTACGCGATTGGTGATGTGGCTGGCCCTCCGATGCTCGCGCACAAGGCGGAGCACGAAGGCGTGTTGTGCGTTGAGAAAATTGCCGGCATGGACGTGCATCCAATGGAAAAGAACCAGATTCCTGGATGTACCTATTGTGAACCTCAAGTCGCTTCTGTGGGCTTAACAGAAGCCGCGGCCACAAAAACGGGTCGAGAAATTCGAGTGGGTCGTTTCCCATTCGTGGGCAATGGCAAGGCGATTGCGCTGGGCGAGCCAGACGGTTTGGTGAAAACCATCTTTGATGCGAAGAGCGGCGAGTTGCTCGGCGCGCATATGGTTGGTGCTGAAGTGACCGAGCTTATTCAGGGTTTTGTGGTTGCGATGAACCTTGAAACCACAGAGGAAGAATTGATGCATACGATCTTCCCGCACCCCACATTGTCCGAAATGATGAAAGAGAGCGTACTTGACGCCTATGATCGCGCCCTCAATATATAGGGCATGAACAATTGGCCCCAAAAAGAGGGCGAAACGGGTTTAAGGAATTATCATGGTTACATTGCTGGACAATACAAAACGGGCAAAAGCAGACGTGCGGCACCCGGAAAAGGCACACCGACCAGACAATGAGGTTATGCGCAAGCCAGATTGGATTCGGGTGAAAGCACCTGGGTCCAAAGGCTATAATGAAACCCGCAAAATCGTGAAAGACAATAATATTGTCACGGTTTGTGAAGAGGCGGGCTGCCCCAACATCGGTGAATGCTGGGACAAAAAGCACGCCACCATGATGATCATGGGTGAAATTTGCACCCGCGCTTGCGCCTTTTGCAATGTCCGCACGGGGGTTGCCCACCGCGCTTGACGCCAATGAGCCCGCGAATGTGGCCAACACGGTGAAAACACTTGGCCTCAAACATGTGGTGATCACTTCGGTAGATCGCGATGATTTGGCTGATGGCGGTGCGCAGCACTTTGCCGATGTGATCAAGGCCATTCGCGACACATCACCCGACACCACGATTGAAATTCTGACACCAGATTTCTTGCGCAAAGATGGGGCGTTGGAAACTGTTGTGGCCGCGAAGCCTGACGTTTTCAACCACAATCTGGAAACGGTGCCGTCAAATTATCTGACTGTGCGTCCCGGTGCGCGCTATTTCCACTCGATTCGCTTGTTGCAAAAAGTGAAAGAGCTCGATCCGCAAATGTTCACCAAATCCGGCATCATGGTCGGCCTGGGCGAAGAGCGAAACGAAATCTTGCAATTGATGGATGATTTGCGTGTTGCTGATGTGGATTTTTGACCATCGGTCAATATTTGCAGCCCACCAAAAAGCACCATAAGGTCGATCGTTTTGTGACGCCTGACGAGTTCAAGGCATTTGAGCGCATCGCTTACACCAAAGGCTTCTTGATGGTGTCGTCATCGCCGTTGACCCGTTCATCACACCATGCTGGCGACGATTTTGAGAAACTGCGCAAAGCGCGGGAAGCCAAGAAATAGGCTGTATTCTATGACTAAAATCGCCTTTGAACGGCATGTGCCTTACACGCCAGTGCAAATGTTTGACCTGGTGGCAGACTTGCGCCGTTATCCGAGCTTTGTGCCAAACTGCTCAAACATGCAAGTTCGCCCGGGCGCAAACGAGACAGAGTGTTTTGCGCGCATGGGCATCAGTTTTGGACCAATTTCTCAGGATTATGAAAGCCATGTCGCAATGGATCGTGAGAACATGCGCATCATGGCACGGGCGGTTGATGGGCCATTTGCACATTTGAATACCGAGTGGGTATTTTTGCCGGAAGGCGCAGGCACCCCATATCCGGTTTAAGGTGGATTTCAAGCTCTCAAATCGCCTGATCGCTGCAGTGGCCGAACCATTGTTTGCCACCAAGCAAGAAGAAATTATGGACGCGTTTGTGAAGCGTGCCGACGTGCTTTACGGCAAGTGACGCTGGTCCAATCGCGCCAACACCAGGGTGAGGGCGACCCGCACCGTTTCTTCACGCACCTCGTCCCGCTCCATGTCTTTAAAATTGCGCACGATATGGCATGAGCCATCCTCGTCGGCGCATGCAAAGTGCACCAGACCGACAGGTTTGTTGGGAGAGCCGCCGCCGGGGCCCGCAATGCCCGTAACCGCAACCGAGATCGTGGCACCTGAGATGCGTTGTGCACCTTCAGCCATGGCACAGGCGACTTCCTTTGATACAGCGCCAACCTCTTCCAAAAGATGGACAGGCACGCCAAGCATTTGCGTTTTCGCCTCGTTGGAATAGGTTACATAGCCGCCAAATACCGCCTCCGATGAGCCGGGTACAGCGGTGAGTGCGCCGCTGATCAGGCCGCCGGTGCAGCTTTCAGCGGTTGCGATCGTCGCTTGTTTTGAAATCAGTTGCTCAATGGTGATTTGCGCCAGGTGCAGCACATCATCTTCAAGCATAGTCTAATCCTTTACTGGCACCTCAATGGTGACCGCCGCTTGGGCTGCAATACCTTCTTTGCGCCCTGTGAATCCCAATTTTTCTGTTGTCGTGGCCTTAACAGAAACGCGGGACATTGAAATATCAGCAATCTGCGCGATGCGCTGGCGCATCTCTTCGCAATGCGGCCCGATTTTGGGGGCTTCGCAGATCAGTGTCAAATCCAAATGTACAAGTCGTCCGCTACGCGCCCGCAGCCGAGCCACTGCATGCGCCAAAAATTGCGCGGAATCAGCCTGGTGCCATTCCATTTCACTGGGGGGAAAATGTTGGCCGATATCGCCATCCGCCATGGCGCCATAAAGCGCGTCGGTGAGCGTGTGTAGTCCGACATCGGCGTCGGAATGGCCCTTAAGCTTTGAGGTGTGCGGAATGCGGATGCCGCCCAAAATCACATGATCACCATCTTCAAATGCATGTACATCAAAGCCAGTCCCCACGCGGGTTTCCATGGGTGTTGCTAAATTCATTTTTGCGCGTTCCAGGTCCTGTGGAATGGTAATTTTGAAATTGTTCGGGTCGCCGGCAACTATTTTGACATTCAGTCCAGCCCATTCTGCGATGGACGCATCATCGGTGAAACTCGTATCTGCGGTTGATGCGGCTTCGTGCGCTTGGAAAATAGCGGCGAATTGGAAGGCCTGAGGCGTTTGCGCCAAATAATGCTCGGTGCGGTCAAGCGTCAGATCAACCGATCCATCAGGCTTGGCTTTTTTCAGCGTGTCTGTCACTTGCAAAGCTGGTAGGGCGCCGCCAAACTGAGCGGCTATTTCGACGGTGCGCCTGATCAATTCTTCTGTCACAAAGGGGCGGGCGGCGTCGTGAATCAAGACAATGTCCGGCGCTTCATCTTTCAGCGCCTTAAGACCGTTAAAAACCGAACTCTGACGATCGGCCCCGCCGATAACAGCCGCCAACAGCTTTGGATCGTTGATGTTCAAGCTATTGAAAAGGCCGGCGTGGTGTTCGCCAATTACGGGCAACACAGTGTGAATTTCGCTGGATTGCGCAAATGCATCAATCGTGTGTGTGAGAACAGGTTTGCCAGCCAAAAGTTGATATTGTTTCGGTGTGCCGGTCTCGCCCATGCGGCTGCCGGCACCTGCGGCAACAATAATAACGGCAACCTTTGGGTTTTGGCGTGTCATAATTCATCCTGAAAGTGGTGCTGTTGGGTTTAGCTGGCATTGAATTGATCTGCAAGTGGCAGCAACAGACGGCACCGCGCCATCATGATTTTCGCCAGTATTTTAGCTAAATTGACCGAAATTTCAGCAAAATGGTTGCAAAAACATCTTATTCTGTCTACAAATTAAGCAGATAATAAAATTGCTTAAAAAATGAGCGACCATGCTTTCTCCCATCAAAATTGGTGACCATACACTACCAAATAACGCGTTTCTTGCGCCACTTTCTGGCATAACCGATAAGAGCTTTCGCACGATTTCTGCAAGGTTTGGCGCTGGGATGGTGGTCTCTGAGATGATTGCCAGTGCAGCATTGACCAATGGGCACAAAGATATGGCGCGGCGTCTGGGCAGGCCAGAGAAGCTGCCGCATATTGTTCAACTTGCAGGCTGCGAACCGCACTGGCTAGCGGAGGGTGCACGCATCGCCGAGGATGCAGGCGCGGATATCATCGATATCAATATGGGATGCCCCCTCAAAGCGCGTGACGAATGGGTATGCTGGCTCTGCGTTGATGCGCGTGCCGGACAAGGCCGTGGAAATCATAAAAGCAGTGGTGAACGCCACCAGCAAACCTGTCACGTTAAAAATGCGGCTGGGTTGGAACGATGAGAATTTGAACGCGCCGCAACTCGCCAAGCAGGCTGAGGCTTGTGGCGTGCAGATGGTGACTGTACATGGACGGACGCGCCAGCAATTTTACAAGGGGCAAGCGCGCTGGTCGCCTATTCGTGCGGTTGTTGATGCGGTGAAACTGCCGGTTGTGGTCAATGGTGACATCATAAACCTGGATGTCGCGCGGGAAGCGCTTGATGCGTCAGGCGCGCAAGCCGTGATGATCGGGCGTGGCGCACAGGGGCAACCTTGGCTTGTGGGGCAAATTGGCGAAGCGCTCAGCAACAGGACACCGCAGGCAGCCCCGACAGGCGAAGCGCGTCTCGCACTGATACTTGAGCATTATGACATGATGATTGACGAATATGGCGAGCAGCTGGGCGTACGTTGTGCGCGCAAGCATTTGGGGTGGTATCTTGAAGTGCTTGAACATGAGGGCGCTATAATTGACCCCGCGACCCGGAAGCAATTGTTGACGGCGAACAACAGTGCAGATGTGCCTGCAATATTGCACACAATTTTTGATCAGATCAGGGCAAAAGCTGCATGAACGCCACATCGATAGAACTGGCGCACGCCGCATTTCAGGCCATCGCGCATCCTATTTTGATCTGCAACACCGACAATAAGATCATTATGGCCAATTATGCGGCGCAGGATTTTTTCTCGACCTCTGAAAGTCGATTAAAGCGTCAACAAGTCGATGATCTCGTCGCGCCATCTTCGCCTTTGCTCAACTTGTTGGATCGTGTGCGGGGTCGCGACGCCGGGTCGCGCGAACATCGCATTCCCATCGCCAACATCAGTATGCCTGAAGAGCGACTGGTGGACGCGCATGCCACACCGATGGCGAACGACTCCAGCTTGACGGTTCTGACGCTGATTGAGCGCACCATGGCCGACAAAATTGACAAACAACTCACCTCACGCGGGGCCGCGCGTTCTGTGATCGGTCTGGCTGCTATGCTGGCGCATGAAATTAAAAATCCACTTTCCGGGATCAAGGGCGCTGCGCAATTGCTGGAACAATCTGCTGAGGAAAAGGATCGCCCGCTCGCGCGCTTGGTGCAGGAGGAAGTGGGGCCGCATTGTGAAGCTTGTGGACCGGATGGAAGAATTTGGTGATGAACGTCAGCCCGAATTCAGTTCCGTCAATATTCACGAAGTGCTGAACCATGTTGAACTTATCGCGCAAAACGGCTTCGCAAAAGGTATGATTATTTCAAAGCATTTTGATCCATCACTACCGCCGGTTTTGGGCAATTGGGATCAGCTTGTTCAAATTTATCTCAATCTGTTCAAAAACGCCGCCGAGGCGATTTCTGGCCAGGACAAGGGCGAGATTGTGGTGCGCACAGCCTATCGGCCAGGCATTTCCATTGGCATCCCCGGCACGGGCAACCGCATGTCGCTGCCGCTTGAGATATGTGTCGAAGACAATGGCGGCGGTATATCTGAAGATATGTTGCCGCATATCTTTGATCCCTTTGTCACTTCAAAACAAACCGGTGGTGGGCTGGGGCTGGCGTTGGTGGCGAAACTTGTGGGCGTACATGGCGGGATTGTAGATGCGGACAGTGCAGGGGGCCGCACGAAATTGCGCACCTTGCTGCCGATTTCAAAGCCCAAACGGGCTAAAAAGGGGGCAAAGCGCGATGAGTGAACGCACAATCTTGGTGGCGGACGATGATGCTTCGATCCGCATGGTGTTGAGCCAAGCGCTCACCCGTGCTGACTATGAAGTGTTCCCCATGAGTAATCTGTCTACCATGTGGAACCATATTGCGCGCGGCGACGGCGATTTGCTGATCACCGATGTGATGATGCCTGATGGCAGCGCGTTCGATTTATTGCCGCGCATTAAAAAGGCGCGTCCTGACCTGCCGATCATTGTGATGAGTGCTCAAAACACCTTTATGACTGCCGTACGCGCCAGCGAGGCCGGTGCATTTGAGTATTTGCCCAAGCCATTTGATTTGGGCGAGCTCACCGCAACGGTTGAGAAAGCGCTGGCGGAGCGTGACAGCCAGAAAAAGAAAGATGTGGCTGCGGCGCCGAACGATGAAGAAATGCCCCCTGGTGGGCCGCTCAGCGCCGATGCAAGAGGTTTATCGCACCATGGCGCGCCTCATCCAGACCGACCTTACGGTGATGATTTCTGGCGAAAGCGGCACGGGTAAAGAAGTGGTTGCACGGGCGCTACATGATTTCGGCAAGCGCAAGGGCGGACCGTTCAACGCCATCAACATGGCGGCGATCCCCCAAGACCTGATCGAATCTGAACTGTTTGGGCACGAAAAAGGTGCGTTTACGGGTGCGCATGGGCGTTCCATCGGCCATTTTGAGCGGGCGGCTGGTGGTACGTTATTCTTGGATGAAATTGGCGATATGCCTATGGCAGCACAGACGCGATTGTTACGCGTGTTGCAAGAAGGCGAGTTTACGCGTGTTGGCGGCCGCGACACGATTGAAACCGATGTGCGTATCGTCGCCGCCACACACCGGGATTTGCACCAAATGATCCGGCAGGGCCTTTTCAGAGAAGATTTGTATTACCGTCTGAACGTTGTGCAGCTGCATATGCCAGCCTTGCGCGAACGTTTAGATGATGTGGCAGATTTGGCCCAGCATTTTGCGCAAAAATTCACACCAGACGGCGAACCAGTTAAAGCATTTGAAAAATCCGCACTTGATTTGCTGCGGAAACACAATTGGCCCGGCAACGTGCGCGAATTGGAGAATTTGGTACAGCGCTTTGTGGCACTTTATCCTGATGAGATCATTTCCGCAGAGACCGTTCGCCAGGAACTGAGTGTAGGCGAAGGGGCACCGCAACTCCACGCCGCAACCGACCAAAATGATGATTTGACCGCCATGGTGGAGCGGCATCTGCTTGCTTTGTTTGCACAAGCACAGCCAGACTTGCCGGCCAATGGCCTTTATCAACGTATAATTGATGAAATTGAAGTTCCACTTTTAGAAATTGCTCTAAATAATTGTAACGGAAATCAAATTAGGGCATCTGATCTTCTTGGTTTGAACCGCAATACCCTCCGCAAAAAGATCCAAGCGCACGAAATACATGTGAACAAACAAGGTAATGGCAGATAGAGCTGTAACATTTTTGTCACAAACTTCTTGCCTCCGAATTGAATATGGGCCAACCTGTTGATAAATATGTCACAGTTTCACCGCAATAGGTCGCTATTGCAGGTGTTCTTTTGATGCCCATTTTGTAACTTGCTTAGGCCGCCTTTGTGAACGACACCATCCAACCAAAGATCAAGCAATTGTCGCTCCGGCAAAATCGAGCGCTGCGCGTTTTTGGTGTCCTGCTGGTTTTGGCGTCAGTGGTGAGCGCGGTTGCGTCTTTTCTGATTCTGACGGGCGCCACCTCAATCGAGCCGGAACCCAGCGTGTGGGGCGATTATCTGGTTGATTAATGCCGTGCTGGTCATTCTTGTGGTTGCGCTATTAATCACCGAGGGGTTCCTGCTGGTGAGGGCGCGTATATCCAAACAAGCAGGTTCAGGCTTGCATGTGCGGCTGGTCGGTATGTTCGCGCTGGCTGCGGCCGTGCCCGCATTCATTGTGGCATTGATTGCAACTTTTGCGCTAAACCAAGGTTTAGATCACTGGTTTTCTGAGCGCTCGCGGGCAATGGTCGAAAGCTCTAACCAAGTGGCGCAATCCTATTTGCAAGAACATGCCAATGTACTGCGCAACGATATTATCGGCATTTCCGGTGAGCTTGAACGTGTTTCAGACGTCTTTACTGAGAATCGCGAGAATTATGTGCGCATTCTCACCACACTTGCGCAGGTCCGGTCGCTGCCATATGTGTTTATCGTCAATGGTGACCTAGAGATTATTGAGCGCGCACAAATCAATGCAGCTGGCACGCCACCGCAATTGCCCAAGAATCTATTGGTTGGCGTTGATGAAAATACAATCGAGTTGGTACGGCCAGGACAAAAGTTTTCTTTTGTCGGGGGCGTCATCAAATTGGACAAATATCCCGATCATTATTTGTTTGTTGCGCGAGGTGTTGAGGCCGAAGTGCTCGAATATATGCGCCTTACCGAGCAAAATGTGAACGAATACCGCGAATATGAATCCAATCGCTTGGTGTTTCAAATCACGTTCGCCATCATGTATATTGGCTTGGCAATTGTTGTTTTGTTAGCGGCTGTGTGGGGGGGTTGGCATTTATTTGGCAAATCGGTTGGTCGCCCCCATCCGGAATCTGATGATTGCCTCAAACCGCGTGTCCACTGGCGACTTGAATGTCCGCGTGCCGACTAAGGGCACCACGGGCGACATGCGCGATCTGTCCGCGCGCTTTAATCGCATGACCTCGCAATTGTCGGAACAACATGGTGCGCTGATTTCAGCAAACGAAACGATCGATCAGCGGCGACAATTTACAGAGGCTGTGCTCGAAGGGGTTTCGGCTGGCGTTATTGGCCTAGATCCAGAAGGCCGGGTGACCATTGTGAACGGGCGCGCTTCGTCCATATTTGAAGCAGACGAACAGGACATGATCGGCGTGTCCTTGCACGAAATGGCGCTTGAATTGGGGAAAATATTCGACCAGGCGCAGAGTAATAAAAGCGGTCAGATTCAAGAACAAATCGTGTTGACTAATCGACAAGGTGAAGAACGCACCTATCAAGTCCGAATAACACGAGAAGGCACAATTGACAGCTCTAAAGGCTATGTGATCACGTTGGACGATATTTCTGATCTGATTGCAGCCCAGCGCACAAGTGTTTGGGCCGACGTCGCCCGCCGCATTGCGCATGAAATTAAGAACCCGCTGACGCCAATTCAGCTCTCTGCCGAACGGTTGCGTCGACGCTACAAAGACAAATTAGCCGACGACTATGAAGTGTTTGATAAATGCACCAGCACGATCGTGCGGCAAGTGGGTGACATCGGCAGGATGGTTGATGAGTTTTCTACCTTTGCACGCATGCCGTCTGCGAGTTTTGAAAAATTTGATCTGGCGAAACTGTGCGACAGGCCGTGTTCAGTGAAGGTGTGCGCCATCCAGATATCGCGCTGCACACCCAAATTCCTGAAGGTAAAATGCTGGCTCAATTTGATGATAGGTTGATGTCTCAAGTGTTGACCAACCTGATCAAAAACGCTGCGGAATCGATCGAAGCTGAAGGTGGCGAAATCGTTGACCCAACCATCTATGTCGGCGTTGAAGATGTGGGGGACCACTACCAAGTCAAAGTCAGCGACAATGGCAAAGGCTGGCCAAAGGAAAATCGGTTGCGATTGCTTGAACCGTACAATACCACGCGAGACAAGGGCACCGGCCTTGGGGCTGGCCATCGTTTCGAAAATTGTGGAACAACACAATGGCCGTGTGGACCTTTATGATGCGCCAGCAGATCCGCAAGGGGCGCGTTGGGGGCGGTTTTTGCTTTCACGTTGCCGAAAAGGCAAAAAACCGAACAAATTGAACCGCCTGCCACAAACTCGCCTGAAAATAAGAACAAACCGCAAGTCATTGGTCAAACCGAACCAACTGATCAAAAACTGAAGGGGGGGAACAGCCTGATGGCCTTGGATGTGCTCATCGTGGATGATGAGGAGGATATTCGCGAGCTTATTGCGGGTATCTTGGAGGACGAAGGATACGAAACACGCATTGCTCATGATGCTGATTCGGCGCTGAAAGCCATCGAGAGTCGTCGACCCAATTTGGTGTTTTTGGATATTTGGATGCAAGGATCGCGTTTAGACGGCCTGCAATTGTTAGATGCGCTAATGGAGCGCCACAGCGATTTGCCTGTCGTGATGATCTCTGGCCACGGTAATGTTGAAACTGCGGTATCAGCTATCCGCCGCGGCGCTTATGACTATATTGAAAAGCCATTTAAAATGGACCGGCTATTGTTGGTCGCTAAGCGCGCAATGGAGGCTGATCGTTTAAAGACTGAGGTCGAAGATTTACGCCAACGCTCTGGCATGCAGCATGCACAACTGGTTGGTCAATCAGCAGCTTTGACCAATATACGCACACAAATTGATCGATGTGCGCCGACGAATTCACGCGTGTTTTTTGCTGGACCATCGGGCACGGGCAAAGGCCTTTGTGCCCGGCAACTGCATGAAAGCTCACATCGAGCGGCAGCTCCGTTTATTGAAGTGAAGTTGGCGATGTTGAACGTCGACGAGATGGCGGAGACTTTGTTTGGCAAAGAGGTGTTGAGTGAAGGCCGCAAAACCATCATCAGCGGGGCATTTGAGCGTGCCCATGGTGGCACGCTATTTTTGTCAGAAATTGAATTTTTGCCACCTGAAATCCAGACTAATTTGCTGCGTGCATTGGTGGAAAACAAGTTTCAACGGGTAAATGGTGAGCAAAATGTCGCCGTTGACGTTCGTGTGGTCTCATCATGCTCATCCAACATCAAGCAAATGGTGGATGCTCAACGGTTTAGAAGCGATTTATTCCATCGTTTAGCCGTTATCCCCACTCAACGTACCCGCGCTGAAAGAACGCCGTGAAGATATTCCACCATTGGTCTCGCAATTGCTGCATATGATCGCTGAAAGTCATAACATCAAGCACCTTTCGGTAGCTGGTGATGCCATGGCAGTTTTGCAGGCGCAAGAATGGCCCGGCAATGCGCGACAGCTGCGCAACTCGCTGGAACGCTTGATTATTTTACATCGCAGTAGTTTTCCTGAAAATGGCGAGATTACTGCAGCAATGCTGCCAAGCGATATTGGTGAAGTTTTGCCAACAGTTGGCGACGAAGAATCAAGCGCGCATTTGATGTCGCTACCTCTGCGTGAAGCTCGTGAGGTTTTTGAACGCCAATATTTGACCGCGCAGATCGAACGGTTTGGTGGTAATATTTCCAAAACCGCAGAATTTGTGGGCATGGAGCGCAGCGCGCTTCACCGGAAACTGAAATCGCTAGGTCTTTAGATCTCTGTCCGGGATTGGTTGCACTCGGGGCTTGTAATTTTGCGCATGGCGCGGCACACATAAGCGAGCTAATTTAGCAAAAGGGCTATTCTATGCGCGTGATTATTTCCGGTGCAGGACAAGTGGGCTACGGCATTGCCGAGCGTTTGTCGCAAGAAGGCATTGAGGTCACTGTGATCGATAGCAATGCTGAATTGGTGCAACGAGTGCGCGACACACTTGATGCGCGCGGCATCCACGGCCACGGCTCTCACCCAGAAATTTTGGCGCAAGCGGGTGCGCGAGAGGCAGATATGCTGATCGCTGTGACCCAAGTTGATGAAGTCAATATGACGGCATGTCAGGTGGCGCACTCGATCTTTAACGTGCCGATCCGGATTGCTCGTATTCGCGCCCAGAACTACCTACGTTCAGAATTCTCGAACCTATTTGCACGCGACCATCTGCCCATCGACGTGATCATCTCGCCTGAAGTTGAGGTTGGTGAGTTGATTTTGCAGCGGATGGCCTATCCAGGGGCAAGTGATATTGTTTCTTTCGACGATGATCAGGTGCTTGTGCTGAGTGTGCCGGTCGCGGAGATTGCGCGATTATCGACACGCCACTGCATCAATTGACGGAGTTGTTTCCAAATCTGCAAGCGATGGTTATGGGCGTTATCCGTGATGGGGAGATGATCGCCCTCAAGTCAAACGACTTTATGATGGCAGGCGACGAGGCCATCGTCAGCGTGGCAAAAGATCAGGTCAATCGCGTGCTTTCCATGTTCGGCCGAAAAGAAGAGCTTCCTGACAAGATTGTAATCGCAGGTGCTGGCAATGTGGGGGCAATATGTGGCGCGGCGCTTGGAAGAGAGCCGCGACGGTATTTCTGTGCGCTTGATCGAGACCAACCGCGACAAAGCGCAACAGGCGGCTGAACGACTTGAAAAGTCAATTGTTGTATATGGGTCGACTTTGAACGATGAGATTATGCGTGAAGTTGGCATTGAACAGTGCCAAATGTTTCTGGGTCTAACCAATGATGATGAAACCAACATTTTGTCCTGCGTTTTGGCGAGCGAACTTGGCGGTGCCACCACCATTGCGTTGGTGAATCAGGCGCAATATCCACGATTTGCGCGGCGCTTGAATGTTGATGCCTTTTTGAACCCTCGCGCCGCGACCGTATCAAAGATTTTGCGCCATGTGCGGCGCGGCCGTATCCGTGGTGTTTATTCGCTCTATAATGGTGCAGCAGAATTGCTTGAGGCCGAAGCACTGGAAACGTCGCCGCTTGTGGGCAAGCCGCTAAAAGAATTTAAGTTTGGTGAAGGTGTGCGGATCGGCGCGATTATTCGCGGCGGCGAAGTGCAGATGCCAAATGGTGACACACGCATTGAAGCGGGTGACTTGGTGATTGTATTCGCATTGGCCAAATCAGTTCGCAAAGTGGAGCAAATGTTCCGAGTCAGCATCGACTTCTTCTAATCGAAGGGAAGGGGCGGTTTAGCGACAGCCAACACACATGCAAACCATCATCGTTTTTGCCGCAATTGTTGTACTTGGCCTTTCCCTGTGCATGCTCGTGCCGCTCACAGTGGGCACCACAGGTTCCGACTGGGCTGCGGTCGAGGGATTCGCGCTGATGAGCCTCGCGTTGTTTTTACTGTCGAGTGGTTTGATTGTAGCGCTTTATCGCAAGGTTAAGCGACTTCGGCGCGGCGACATGTTCCTGCTTTCGCTGTGTGTTTGGTTGGCGCTTTGTGTATTTGGCGCATTGCCTTTCATCGTGCTTGAAGGGCAAGCAGCTTTGATGGCGTTTGTAGATGCCACGTCTGCGGCAACGACGCTTGGCGTTACGCATAGACCCGCAGCATCCGTTACCAGCGCAATGGCCGCTTATCGTGGTGTTTTGGGTTGGTATGGAGGATTGCTCACCCCTGTCTATCGTCATCTATATATTGGCGCCATTTCAGGTGGGCGGCCTGCCAAACCGTGATTTGCGCTTTGTTTTGCATGGCACAACCAGCGGAAGCCCTAAATTGATGCGCACGCTTGGTGAAATTGCCATTCCGTATGCCACTTTGACTTTCACTTGTTTTCTGCTGCTTTTATTACAAGGGGTGCGTCCGCTCACTGCATTGTTGGGTGCATTTGCCAGCCTTTCGACAAATGGATATCTGCCCACACTTTCTGGCGGCTCCATTTTCAACAATGTGGCGGCTGAGATAACCTTAATTGTATTTATGTTTATCGGCGGCACGTCGATTATTTGGCATAAAATGATTGTGAATAGACGCTTCGAATTATTGCCCGAGCATCGTGAGAGCATGGCTTTGATCGGTTTGGCATCGATAACCGCTATTTTATTGTTCGTCTTTCAATCAATTTCATCCGCCGAGGTTGGCCAACGCACATTGTTGGCGCATATTTTCGATATTGCGTCACTGATGACCACAACCGGTATTTTGCACAATGATAACATGGGCAGCGTTGTGCCACTGACGCTGGCATGGATGCTGGCAATTGGCGGCGCAACAACATATTCGACAGCTGGCGGCATAACTTTCCACCGGTTAGGCACCATGCTTGAGCAATCGATCAATCAGGCGAGACAATTGGTTTTTCCACATGCTGTTTTGGCGAACATCAAGATTGGCGGCAGAAGCTTAGATGCGCGCAATGTCAAAGCGGTCTGGAGCTACTTTTTCTTGTTCATATTGTCCTTAAGCGTCGCGCTGTTGGCGTTTTCAGCGCTCGGATTTAGCTTCCCAGATTCTTTCTCTTTGGCCGTTGGCAGTTTGAATTCAATTGGCTCTTTGGCCGATTTGGGGCTTGTGGGTGAATCCGAACACAGTAGACAAGCCCTTATACTTATGGCTATATTTGCATTTGCGGGGAGAGTTGAAATTCTTATCATCTTTGCAGCAATCGCGAATTTGCTGCGGCAGTAGCCCGCAAGAAAAAGCACATGCCGCATCGAGTAGTGGTGGGTGGCATCGTATAATAGACCACTTTGAAGGTGCGTATCGACCTTAAAAAGTGGCATCAATCACGGTACTGGCTTTGAGTTGCGCGCCGGCACCGTTTAAAAAAAGAGGCCCAAATGCCCAACGATAAAAGCCAAAATCTACAAGATTCTTTCCTTAACAATGTGCGTAAGAATAAAATTCCGGTGACCGTGTTTTTGGTCAATGGGGTAAAACTGCAGGGTGTCATCACCTGGTTTGACAATTTTTGTTTGTTGCTGAGACGTGAAGCGCAATCGCAGCTCGTTTATAAACATGCAATCTCGACAATTATGCCAGGCGCACCGATTCAGCTATTTGACCCAGAAAACGCGGACAAGAGCTAACAGGACCGACAGGTAAACAGTTGAATAAATCAAAAAACGACCACCTTACTGACCAGCAGGAAGGTGTGGATTTTGCGCGTGGCTCCAAATCAATGATTGATCGGCGCACCGCCGCGACACGCGCAATGCTGGTTACACCCGATATTACCCGGCAACCCAACCGCCGCACGATTGAAGCCAGAAAAGCCGAATTTGAAGGCCTGGCCGCTGCCATCAACCTGGTGATCGTTCAATCGATCGTGGTTGCTGTGCGCGAGATTAAGCCAGCGACTTTTATTGGTGGCGGGCATGTGGAAGCCATTGCCGAAACGGTGAAAGAGGAAAAGATTAAGCTGCTGTTGCTTGATTGCCAATTATCGCCAATTCAGCAACGCAATCTTGAAAAACAAACCGGCGCGAAGGTTTTAGACCGGACCGCGCTGATTCTCGAGATTTTCGGCGAACGCGCGGCCACGCGTGAAGGTGTGTTGCAGGTTGAGCTGGCGCACCTGAACTACCAAAAAGGGCGGTTGGTGCGCTCCTGGACCCACCTTGAGCGGCAGCGCGGTGGGCTTGGTTTTGTTGGCGGCCCAGGGGAAACCCAAATTGAGTCTGATCGTCGTCAATTGCAAGACCGCATCACGTTGCTGACGCAACGTTTGGATAAGGTGAAGCGGACCCGTACGGAGCAACGCAAGGCCCGCAAAGTGGTGCCGCATCCAATTATCTCATTGGTGGGTTATACCAACGCGGGCAAGTCGACGCTTTTCAATTATCTGACCGGCGCAACAGCAAAAGAAGCTGACATGTTGTTTGCAACGCTCGACACCACCGTGCGCCGTCGTATCTTGCCCCATAAGCGGGAAGTCGTGTTTTCTGACACTGTTGGGGTTTATTGCCGATCTGCCGACAGATCTGGTGGCCGCATTCCGTTCTACCCTGGAGGAAGTGACCGACGCGCATTTGGTGTTGCATGTCCGCGATATTTCAAACCCTGACCATTTGGCGCAGGCCCAGGATGTGGAAGACGTGTTGAAAGATTTGGGTGTGACGCCGGAAGAGGTGCCCTTTATCGAGGTTTGGAACAAAATTGACCAAGCTGATGAAGCGTTGTTGGAACAGGCACGAGCCCAGCATCGCAGCGATGTGCCGGTGGTCGAGGTCTCTGCCGTGACAGGGCAAAACATAGATGAATTGATCACCCTGATTGAGGACACTTTGGCCAAAAGCAGCCGTTTGCAACGGGTAATCTTGCCACACGAAGCGGCGGGCAAGGCACACTGGCTGTTTGAAAATGGTGAAGTGACGAACCAGTTCAGCAGTGAAGATGAACTCTCAACAGTTTACGAGGTTCGAATACCAAAAAACAAAATGTCAGGCTTTTTGGAAGAGTTCGGCCCTTATATTCTGATGCACTAATCCTGCCGTTTTTTATCGGCGAGACGCGCTTCATCCCACAGGGCTTGCAGCGTTTCGAAATCAGCTTTTTCAAGGGCTGTGCCATTTTGGGTGCAGCCCTTTTCTATATGGGCAAAGCGGCGCATAAACTTGGCATTGGCATCTTGTAGCGCGGTTTCCGGATCAATGCTGAGCTTGCGGGCAAGGGAGGCGACAGCAAACAACAGATCACCGAGTTCTTCATGCAGGCGCGCTTTGGAAGCCCCGCTGGCCATTTCCTCCTGCACTTCGCTTAGCTCTTCGTGCAATTTTTCTGCTGCTTGTTCTGGCCCGGAAAAATCGAAACCAATGCGGGCAGCACGCTTGGCAAGTTTATCTGCGCGCATAAGGGCAGGCTGGCCGCGCGGAATGTCATCAAGAAAGCCTTTAGGCTTTTCGCTACCCTTGTTTCGCGCCGCTTTTTCAGCGCGTTCTTCGGCCTTGATGCCATCCCAAACTTTTTTCACTTCAACGGGATCGGATGTATCCAGATCGCCGAACACATGCGGGTGCCGCCGGATTAATTTGTCAGAAATGCCATAAACGATGTCGCCAAAGTCAAACTTACCTTCTTCATGTGCCATTTGGGCGTAGTAAATCGGCTGGAACAGTAAGTCGCCCAACTCGTCCCGCAGCTCATCGAAATCTTTGTTTTCAATCGCCGCGGCAACTTCATAAGCTTCTTCAATTGTGTGCGGTTTGATGCTGTCAAAATCTTGTTCGAGATCCCAAGGGCATCCGCCGTCGGGATTGCGCAGACGCGCCATAATGTCGATGAGAACTTGGATGTCGCGAGATGGTTTCATAGCTATTTCAAACAATTTGCGGTTTTGGAGGGGGACAAATTCGGTGATGTCATAATTTGCCAAATCATGCTGATGGAACGGGTCTTCAGCGATCATGTCATATATGGCCGCTTTGGTGGGCCCCGTGGCCAAAATGATGCCGCCATCGCGCGGGGACTTTTGCGCCAGACGCCAAGAAATGCCCTGCCTGATAGTGCTGATCAAGAAAATTGCGATGGGCCGCCAAATGTGGCTCCACGGCATCAATGGCGACTTTATACGTGAGTTCAATCACGAACAGATTTGCTTCATCAGTCAAAAACGGCATTTCTTATCCTATTCATTTCAAACATGTTGAGCATAGGGCGCAGACAAGAACAAGGTGCATATTCCACTGTTTCCAAACGTTATTTATCCAAGTCGCTTTCCGAAAACGCGGCGTTCGCATTGTTTTGGCGGTAGATTTATTTAAA
>LLEO01000078.1_pt1 | contig 17815 bp, 20 predicted proteins | sample 595861 | NCBI WGS metagenome assembly LLEO01 (sample SAMN02919315, study PRJNA255460) | bioreactor metagenome | biome: chemostat; feature: culture 2012_25.1; material: sediment; isolation source: day35 25degC chemostat 2012 inoculated with Wadden Sea sediment taken from... | place: Germany: Bremen ... | reverse complement strand
AGATATCAAAGCGCAATTCCCCCCCTCGGTGACCGAGGCCTGCCTGCGCAACGGGATCGATCCATCCGTTGACCCCATCCCGGTTGCCGCTGCCGCGCATTATCACATGGGCGGGATCGCCACCGACACTCACGGCAAGGCCAGCCTTGATGGCCTTTGGGTCTGCGGCGAAGCGTCGTCGACCGGGCTGCACGGGGCGAACCGGCTGGCCTCGAATGGTCTGCTTGAGGCGCTGGTTTATGCCCGCATTTGTGCCGAAGGGATTTCCACCGAAATTGCGCCTGCTGAGAACGCGCCTGAAGTCGCACTCGATTTTGCGACCGGCGGCACCGCGCCCGATGCCGAGGCGGTTCAAGAGCTGCGCCAAACCATGACCAACCATGTCGGTGTGGTGCGCGATGCGGCGGGCCTGAAAGCTGCGCTTCGCACTATTGCCCGGCTAGAGAAGAACTACGGCAGCAGCCCCTCGTTCTTAAATATGTGTGCCACGGCCACTTTGATTGCCGCAGGTGCGTTGCTGCGCGAGGAAAGCCGGGGCGCGCACGAGCGTTCGGACTTCCCGGACACAAAACCCGAGTTGGCGCAATCAACCCTGTTGACCCTGTCCGACGCCCTGTCCCTACGTTCCAAAATCTGCGGAGAACCTGAATGAGCTTTGCAACCGTTCCCGACCTCATCCTCGAGCCGATGATCCGCAATGCTTTGCTGGAAGATCTGGGCAGCTATGGTGACATTACAACCCCGCACGGTTGTCCCTGAAGACATCACCTACACCGCGCGGATCAATGCGCGTGAAGATGCTGTGGTGTCAGGGATGCAGGTCGCGCAGATCGCGTTCCGTCTTGTCGATCCCGATCTGGTGGTCACCACCCACAAGCCCGATGGCTCGGCCTGTTCGGCGGGCGAGACACTGATGACCATCGAAGGGCGTGCACGGTCGATTTTGTCGGCCGAGAGGGTCGCCTTGAACTTTGCTGGCCGGTTGACGGGCATTGCGACGAAAACGGCGGGTTTCGTGGCCGAGACCGAAGGGACCAAAACCCGGGTCACCTGCACGCGCAAAACGACACCCGGATTGCGGATCGTTGAAAAGCTTGCCGTCCTGCACGGCGGGGGTTCCAACCACCGCTATAGCCTGAGCGATGCCATTTTGATCAAGGACAACCACATCGCTGCCGCGGGTGGTGTTCGTGCCGTGTTGGAAGAGGTGAAAGCCAAAGCAAGCCACATGATGGCGGTCGAAATAGAAGTGGATCGCCTTGATCAGCTGGAAGAGGTGCTTGAGGTGGGCGGCGCACACACGGTGTTGCTGGACAACATGGACAATGACACCTTGCGCAAGGCTGTCGCTCTGGTCGATGGCCGGTTGAAGACAGAAGCAAGCGGCAACGTGACACGCGAGCGGATCGCCTCGATCGCGGCGACGGGTGTCGACTATGTGTCATCCGGAGCCCTGACCCATTCGGCGAGAACGGTTGATCTGGGGCTCGACTTTTAAGCGTCGACCACGCCCGCTCTACGCTTTCTGCGTCCAATCCACGCAAGGGATGCTGCCGTTCAAACGAAAGGCGATTGCCTGCAAGATGACACCATTGGTGTTGACGTCGCTATAGGCCTGATCCGATTTGCCAGTCACCGAGAATACTCCGGGGCTGAAGCCCAGCTTATCTGTCGTCGCTTTCTCGCGGACCTGCGCGACCAAGCGGTCCGTATAGTCGTTCGGCCTGCAGGCGTTCCACAGGAAGGCGCCTTTGCTGTTCAGCATATCGACCGCACGGACAAACCCCTTGGTCTTGAAACGTGGGGACGGATCAAGGGTTTCGGCAGTCCATTGGCCGCCATCGTCGGTGATCTGATAGCTTGATACACAAACCACGGTGCGCGATTGACGGGGCCTTCCGAAACGCAGACCAGCTTGCCGGTTGCGCGGTATTCGTCGATCTGCGCGGCGAACAAAGCCTCGGCGGCGGTGCGGGCCAGAGGCGATGCACCAAGTTCTACCGCTTCAAGAAGATGGGGCTCGGTGCCGATTGGGCCGAACTTTGCCACATCATGCAGAATTTGAACCCCTTGATCGAAGGGGGATCCGGGGCTGGGGGCTGCGTAGGGCGAGGTCACAGGATAGTCCCAAAGGCTAAAACCGCGTGCGATGTATCCGGCGTAGTTGGATCGGTAGGCAGACACCAGTTTGCCGCCACGCACCGTCATTGGTGCGCCGTCATGGATGGTCTGTTCCAAGTCCCACCCGGCAAGAATGCCTGAGATCCCCAGATCCTGCTTGGTATAGGATTGGACCAGATGAAGCGCGGTCAGCAAGCGCGAGGTGTCGCTTGCATTATAGTCATCGTCCCCCTTGGCCTTGCCATCGGTCGACGTAAGCCCCTTGGGTAAACCAAGCCCGTTGAACGTGCCGGTCGCCAGCCCGCCAAGGACCGCTTTCAACCGGGCGGTATATTCGTCGTCCTCCAATATGCCGATGCTATGTGCACTCATGATTGCCAGCAGATGGGTCCCTGTGTCCCACATCGTGCTGAACCGATAGGTCTCAATCTGGTCGTTCTCGACCCACGCCGTCGCGGGCGCCAGCCCGGTCGCGGGATCGGTCAAATGCGCGAAATAGGACCAAGCGGTTTTGGCGTCCTGCATAAGCTGTTCGCGCTCATTATTCGCGACGGCGCTGGGCGCACGTGCTGGCCAGCGGCTGGCAGCGCGAAGAAGCCGCGCTGGTTCGCTTTTTATCGATACAGCGCTGAAGTGTTCTGCAAGGTCCAATAGGCGAAACTGTTCCGAGCTTCCCAGTGTGATCAGGGTGTTGACCAACGTCTGTACGTCTTCGGGTCGCGTGAAGGCGCTTTCCTTGACCAGTATGGTGGCATCTTCACCGCGCGGGGCAGATTGCAGCAGTTTTTCCTGAAACTTCTGCGTAGAGACCGGCGCATCAAGCACCATTGATACCCCAAGGTGAAGCGAACCTTGTGCGTCAAATCCGATATCGCCTTTGCGGGTTTCGGACATGTCAAGAACGACCTCGAACCCGGCGAGGGTGCGGGTGTCCGCGGGCATGGACTTTTCGCGCTCAAGCGCGACGCTGTGCACGGCAACGCCAGTGCCCGTGTCGAATGCGGCTTTCCGTATGCTTTGCCAATCGTGCGCGTCCGGGCTTGAAGCCAGAAAACATCTGTGAGGGGTCTTTTCCGTCAAGTCGTCTACGGTATTGGCGGGCGGCACGGGCGGCAGAAGCTCGGTGAAGGGAACATGCGCTGCGGCAAGTTGCGCCCTGAGGCCGTTTTCGGCTTTTGCAGACCCGGCTGCGTCGAGGCAAAGAACCATGTGACGGGCGAAAGCGGCACCCGAGCGGAAGCGGAGCTCCGAGGGTAAAATGAAATAGTTGCGACTAGAGCTCAAGGCGCGCCGAAAGCTGTCACCAAGAACAGCGCCCTGATCGAAAAAGGCATCATCGCCTTGCATGTCTTCGCCCGGAAAGGACGCGACGAAAACCAAGGGTCCGTCTTGCGATGCCGCTTGCGTGAATGTGGTCTTGATCTCATTTGCGGAGGGCATGAGGGGAAACGTCCATCCCCCGTTCACTTGCTGTGTGCCATCCGCATTGCGCCAGACCTCGGTCGTGCTGCCGTCGTTCGGGATCAAGAATGAGGTCAGAAACCCCGCAGATCGAAGCCCTTCAAGCGTCGGCGTTTCGCCGTCAGGCAGGTCGGAAATCACTGTTTGCGGCGTGTAAGTCCCGCCAACTTTGGCCATTGCCTGCCCGAACCGGTTGCGCGCTGTGCTGGCGGCGCGCATTCGCAGATAGGGGAAGCGCGCCTGCAAGCCCCGGTATCTCGATCGCCAAATCCACCAGACCAGGATAGTCGATGATCAGCTTTTGCAACACCTCCATCAACTCGGTGTTCTGGTCTGCGCTTTCCCATTCCGCTTGGTCGAACTTGATCGCTACGCAGACGGGCACGTTGTGTGATGTGATCGGATCCAGAAAGGAAAAGAGCGCCGATGCCGAGCTGCGCGGCGTTACATTTCGGACAAACAACAGGCTGGGATGCGTGGCTGCGGCGTGGGCCATTTGCCATGGCGAAGAAAGTGCTGCCGCTCCTCCGGCCAAGGTGCGAGAGAGAAATGTCCTGCGATCCATCACCACTCCTCAGAAATACCGCTCGACCCACCATTGCAGCTTTAGTCTTGGTCGCCAACTACCAAGACGTCACACCCGGCATGCCTGCGACCATATACGCATTCCTTCAGCGTACCGGCTGTGACAGACTAATGAAAACGCCAGCCTAGAACGGGACGCGATACAGGTAACTGACTTGAAGAGCCAAAAAGACAACAGGGACAAGCCCAAGGCGAAGCCGATATTCTTCGATCCGACGTCCCATCGGCTCGTTCTTTTCAGCGTGTTGTCAGCTGTATTCTTGGTGTTTGCCGTGGTCTGGTTCGTGTCTTTCCTAGTCCATCTGCATGAGTCCGAGCTGCCGCCTCAGGTCGGGAATTCTGACTTAAGTAAGACAGAAGTGTCCGATGCCATCGGATCACCAAACCTGACAGAGGACGAGGCTGCCACAGCGTCGCAAGCGCAGCTTTGGACGGACGCAATTGAAGGCACTATTCTGCCCGGTGACGTCTACATCGCCCAAGATGCAAAGGTGCACGCCTTCGTGCCGTCATGGTCGATGGCGGGTTATGTCGAAGCGCGAACGCATATCGACGCGATAGATGTTCTGATGACCGACTGGGTCACGATTGATGGAACAACTGGTGCGGTAACGACCCCTTCTGCGCCCCAGAAGGATAAGCTTCGGGAGTTATGGGCATCAAACAAATCTCGGGTTAGTTTTTTCCCCGTTGCCCAGATCGAGTTCGCCCAAGGAAGAACGCAACCAAATGTGTTTACCTCGGTCGCGAAACAATCTGGTTTGATCTCTGCGCTGACATCCGTGGCTGTTTCTGAAGGCGCCGAGGGGCTGTGTGTGGACCTTTCGGGTGCCCCCAATGTGACGGTGCAAGACCTGGTGGGTTTTGCGACAACTTTGCAGGCCGGGCTTGAGGCGGCGGGGAAAGACAGCTGTCTCATCGCGGGTATCGATCATGCGCTTTGGGCACAGCCGAATGCGGGTGATCTTGCGGACAAACTGATTGTGCTCGCTTTCAATGAACCGGGACCTTCAGCGGCCCCGAGCCGCTGGCGCCGCAGGCGTGGTTCGAGGCGAAAGTCTCGAAGCTGTTGGAGAACTTGCCAGCCGAGAAAGTGGTCGTCGCCATTGGCGGGTTCGGCATGGACTGGATCAGCGCCAGATCGACACCGGAGTATCTGAACTATTTCGATGTCGTAGAGGCCGTGCAGCGGCACGGTGGCACACTGCGCATTGACCAAGACGCCTTGAACACGGAAGCGCGGTTTCTGGATGACAAAGGGCAGCGGCATCACATCTGGCTTTTGGATGCTCTAAGCGGGCACAACCAGCTGTCGCGCTTGCCCCTTGGCGATTTGGATGGGGTCGCGATTTGGCCGGTGTCTGGTGGGGATCCCGGTATTTGGAAGATCATCTCTCCGGGTTTGCCGGACCCAAAGATTGCGCGGGACTTTCTGCAAAGGATCAGCGCCGCACCCTATGTAAACTATGTCGGCACAGGTCCGTTCCTGACAGGACACAACTCGGCAACGCCCGGCCGACGCATCCTGCAACTGGATCAAGAGAGCGGCTTGATCGTCGAGGCGACCTATCTGGACTACCCGCGCGCCTTCACGGTGACACAAAGCGGCGACCTGCCGGATCGATCGGTCATCCTAACCTTCGACGACGGACCCAGCGCGAAATACACACCTGCGATCTTGGACATTCTCAAGGAGCATGATGTTCCAGCGGTCTTCTTTGTGATTGGGACGCGGGTTCAGCAGAACCCCGATATCGCGCGCCGCATTGTGGACGAAGGGCATGAGCTGGGCGTGCATACCTACTTTCACCCCAATATCGCCGAGGTCTCGGACCTTCGCCTCAAACTCGAGCTGCATGCCTCGCAAGAGCTGATCGAAAGCGTTTCGGGAAAAAGCACCAATCTGTTTCGTGCGCCCTATGGGTTTGATGAAAACCCCGAGACTCCGAACGAAGCGCGGGTTCTAAGCCTGTTGTCGGACGAGAACTATGTGGTCGTCGGGATCGAGATCGACTCGACCGATTGGACCCGTCCGGGCGCCGAGGAAATCGCGAGAACTGTAACGTCACGGGCCGAGGCCGGTTTAGGCAGCGTCGTCTTGCTGCATGATGCGGGGGGTGATCGCGAACAGACGGTCCAGGCGCTACCCATGATCATTCAGTCGCTCAAGGATGCCGGGATTTCCATTGTGTCTGTCGCCAGCGTCGCTGGCCACGATAGCCGCCTCAAGCCGGCCATTTTGGTGGAAGAAAGCGATCAGATGAGCGGCATGTCGTTCTTACTGATCCGCAGCCTGAAAACCGCGGTTACAACGGCCTTCTTTGTGCTGATTACCGCGGGTGTCTTCCGGTCTTTTACCGTCCTGATCTTGGCACTGATCAAGGAACGTCGTGTTCACAAGGGCGGCGAACCGGTCTTGCCGGTGTCGGTGCTGATCCCGGCCTTCTGCGAAGAAACGGTGATCGTGAAGTCGGTGACGTCGGTGCTTCAGTCGACCTATCCGATTGCTCAGGTGATCGTGATTGACGACGGCTCGACTGATGACACGGCTCAGGTGGTCAGCGACCATTTCGGGTCCGACCCGCGCGTGCGCCTGATCCGCCAAAACAATCAAGGCAAGGCCGAGGCACTGAACAACGGTATCCAGCACATTGATACGCCCGTCTTCGTCGCCATTGATGCCGACACGATCATCGCGCCCGAGGCGGTCGGAGAGTTGGTCAAGCATTTCAATGACGATGAGGTTGGCGCGGTTGCTGGAAATGTCAAAGTTGGAAATCGGCGAAATCTTATTACGCGTCTTCAGGCCATTGAATATATATCTGCGCAGAATTTGGATCGTCGCGCTTACGAGGTTCTAAACGGGATCATGGTGGTTCCGGGGTCCATCGGGGCCTGGCGCACCGAGGCGGTAATCGCGGCGGGCGGATACACGACCCAAACACTTGTCGAGGATGCGGACCTGACGGTCTCGGTCATTCGTAGTGATTTTAAGGTCGTATTCGAACCTGCGGCCCTTGCCTACACAGAGGCACCGGAAACCATCCGGCAGTGGATGCGCCAAAGATTGCGCTGGCATTTCGGAATGCTGCAAATTGCGTGGAAGCACAAAGGCGCGTTTTTTGAGCGACGTGCCGTGGGATTGGTGTCGATCCCTGATCTATTCCTATTCGGCGCCGTATTTTCCCTGTTTGCGCCCATTGCGGATCTGGTGATGATCTTCAATCTGTTTGCACTGGTCGATCTCTTCAATGACGACTCGCGGGCGGCCCTTCAAAGCTCGTCCATATTGGTTGCCATCGGCTATGTGGCCTATTTGCTGTCAGACCTTGTTCTGGCCGCCATCGCGTTCGGGCTTGAACCCAAAGAGGATAAGCGCCTGTTGCCGTGGGTTCTGACCCAAAGGTTCTTCTATCGTCAGATCTATTGGATGGTGGCTCTGCGCTCTCTTGCGCGGGCGGTCACCGGGCGCTTTACCGGGTGGCGCAAGATCACGCGCACATCGTCGATCGATCTGAAAAGCGCGCTCGAGCTTTCAAGGGCGCGGGCGCGCGTTGTTCACGTAGATAAGGCCGCGGATGATCAAGGCGGGCAGGCTTAACTGCACACCTGAAAATCAACGGTCCCCGAACCCGATCCAAAGCGCCCCATCGTGAACTTCTCGATGTCGATCAGGAAGCCGTCGCCACCAAGGTTTTTCGTGCAGCAACCGTTGCAGTCGGTATCCGCACACAGGTCGAGCACCTGAACAACGATCTCGCGGTTGCCCTGACGCAGGCGTAGGTGCTTCCCGCCAAACCGCCGCCAGTCCTTTTGGTGAACTGCAGCGATGTTTTTGCTGGCCACCCAGCTTTCGGATTTCTTGCCGTTTACACCGTAAAACTGACCTGCCCATTTGCATCCATTGTACTTGACGCATTCGACACTGCCGGGATCAGGATAGCTTTCATAATTGGTCAAAGCCGCGCGTTGCCAGTCACCTTTGCAGGTCACATCTGCCGTTGCCACTGATGCGATCAGCGAAAGAAACAAAAGCAAAAAGGGTCTCAGTGTTTTCGACAAAATCATACCGGTCTCCTTAAGGTGGCATCGGAATGTTGGGCTGGAACTTATGCTCGATTAGTGTTGTTTCAATGGATTGGATCGCATTGTCACTACTTTTAGGTGTGGATTTAGGCATTACTATGTTCACATCGCGAAATCCATATGTGTTGCTGCGGTGTGCGATTTTTCGCCCAGTGTCAGGTCCAGAGATATTCACGAAAGACGGAATGGGATTTTACAACGGCTCTGCCGGCGTGAAGCTAGGGTTGGGGCTGATCAGAACAGACATCAGGAAGTTCATGTCACAAAATCCTGCATTGGAAATGACTGATTGAGTGATGGCTTGCTGCTGACCTATGCTGCAGTCAACAAAGGCGGGTCCGAAGAGGGCTTTGTCCTGTTGGCCGCTGGTCAGTTCGCCATCCCCGATGGCATGGCTGCGATCATAGAAACCGGCGACCGCCACAGCATGACCTTCCTAGGTCACACCTTAGATTGAGAACCATGACCAAACCCGTTGTTTACCACATCCCCGTCTGCCCCTTTTCACAGCGACTGGAAATCCTGTTGGCCCTTCGCGGCCTGCAGGATGCCGTCGAATTTCGCGTCGTGGATATCACCAAGCCGCGTGATCCCGCGCTTTTGGCGAAGACGCGTGGGACGACGGCGTTGCCGGTCCTTGAAACGTCCGAGGGCGAGATCCTCAAGGAAAGCTTGGTGATCCTGCGGTATCTTGATGAAGCGCTAGAGGGCGCGCCGCTGCGCCGTCGCGATCCCTATGAACACGCGGTTGAATCCATGCTCATCGCCAAAGAAGGGCCTTTCACCATGGCGGGTTATATCTATGTGATGAATCAGGACAAGGCGCAGCGTGGGGCGCTGAATGACAAGCTGCTTGGGTTATACCGGGACCTCAATGGCTTCCTGCTTGCGTATAACCCAGACGGCACCTTCCTGTTTGATGAGTTTGGCCTGGCGGAAGCCGTATTCACCCCGATGTTCAAACGATTCTGGTTCCTTGATTACTATGAAGGCTTCGAATTGCCGGAAGGTTCAGACTATGCCCGCGTTGCCAAATGGCGGGCGGCCTGCATGGCGCATGACGCGACGGATCAGGTGTCCGAGGAAGAGATCGTGAAACTCTACTACGATTACGCTTTAGGAGCCGGAAATGGTGCGTTGGTCGACGGGCGTACGGTCTCGAGTTTCGCGTTTGAACCTAGGTGGCAAGAGCGTCCAATGCCCCCGCGCGACAAATATGGGACGCGGGCAACTGACGAGGCGCTTGGATTGGTTGCTGCGGGGGGGCAGGGGGGGCTAAGACGGCAGCGACTATTGCGCCATCAATCGACGCTTTTCGGCCATCGCTTCACGCCTTTGCTGTTCCAGCCCTTGCCGGAAAGACTGCTCAACAAAGTCGATGTGATCCAGCGCCGCCTTTTCAGCGCGCTCTTCGTCGCCAGCGATGACCGCTTGCCCCAGTTCAAGGTGTTGTTCGAGTAGTTTTTTGCCCGTGCCATCAAGCGTCTTTAGGAAGTCGCGATTGTAGAACACGCTTTGCTGGGTCAGGTCGAAGATCGACGCCATCATGTGGATCAGCGTTGCATTCTGACTGGCATCCACAATGGCCGAATGGAGCGCGAAATCCGCTTCGCGCGATGCTTCCGCATCATTTGCCTTCCACGCGCGTTCGATCTCGGTCAGGACTTCGGAAATCCGCTCTTTGTCCGCGCGCGTGGCGCGGCGGGCCGCAAGACGGGCGGCAAATCCTTCTTGTTCGCGCCGATATTCAAGGTAATCGAAAAAGGCCGGTTCGTGACGGCCGTACAGGTCCAGAAGGGCTGGCAGCATCGCCTGACCGGTCAAAGGCGCAACAAAGCTGCCTTCACCGTGCTTGATCATGACCAAGCCGCGCTCTTCCAAAATATGAAGCGCTTCACGCAACTTTGGCCGCGAAACGCGAAGTGTGTCCGCCAGTTCGCGCTCTGACGGTAGTTTGCGGCCCTGTTTCAGGATGCCGGACGCAATCAAATCCTCGATTTGTGCGACGACGGCATCGGCCAGTGATTCGTGCCCAACCGGATCAAAAAGAGCGTTGTTCTTCATTTTGAGCTTACCTCGGTCCCAAGTTGCTCTCGGAGTGGTGGTAAAACAAAGTAACCAATGCTCGTTAAAAATCAACCCGGAAGGGACGTTCATCGCAGGCCTTGTTAGATTTTGAAAAATAACGGGAATGTCTGGGATGGCCGCAGAATTTTCGGAAGAAATCTCCCACGTTTCGCGCTTTGAATGCGCCAATTTCGGTACAGAATAGTGCCAGTGGTAAATAAAGTTGTTGACCGGTCGAGGTGGTAATATTTATTTACCAATTCATATCGACACCGGATTTGCCGTGGAGGCGGCGCCGGTCCTTACGGTCCAACCTCGGAGGAAAACCATGAAAAATACCCTGACCTCGCTGGCGATTGCTGCCACCCTTCTGACCACCACGCTGCGCAAGCTGCCGACAAACTTCTGCTGAAAACCCCGATTGCGTTCTCGACCGCACTGCCGGGTCTGGGGTCGCCGATCCCGCGCGTGGCTGAACAGCTGGACCTGATGTCTGGTGGTACGCTGAAGATGAAAGTCTACGAGCCCGGCAAGCTGGTGCCGCCGTTCGAAATTCTGGACGCCGTAAGCTCGGGCAAGATCAACTCTGGCTACACCACCGCTGGATATTGGGCTGGCAAGATCCCAGCCGCCCCGCTGTTCTCGGCTGTGCCCTTTGGCCCGGAAGCCGGCGAATACATGGCGTGGCTGTACTATGGCAACGGGATGAACCTGTACCAAGAGATGTATGATCAGGCGGGCTTCAACGTGAAGGTTCTGCCTGTGCGATCATCGCGCCGGAAACCTCGGGTTGGTTCGCTAAAGAAATCAACAGCCCGGAAGATCTGGAAGGTCTGAAGATGCGTTTCTTCGGTCTGGGCGGCAAAGTCATGCAGCGCCTGGGCGTTGCAACCAGCCTGCTGCCGGGTGGCGAGATCTTCCCCGCACTGGAAAAAGGCGCGATCGACGCGACCGAATTCTCGATGCCGGCGATCGACGCGCGTCTGGGCTTCCACAAACTGGTCAAGTTCAACTACTTCCCCGGCTGGCACCAACAGGCCACCGTGTTTGAACTGCTGGTGAACAAGGATGTCTGGAACGAAGCCAGCGACCAGCACAAGGCGATCATCGAAAACGCCTGTAAGGCCTCGATGACCGACAGCTTTGCAGAAGGTGAAGCCATTCAGCACGACGCCCTGCTGGACAACGTCGAAAACAACGGCGTGACCATCAAGACCTGGTCGGACGAGATGCTGAACGTCTTCCGCGAAAACTGGAACGCCGTGGCCGATGAAGAAGCCGCCAATGACGAATTCTTCGCCAAGGTTTTGGGTGACATGACCGAGTTCCGCGAAGGCTATTCGATCTGGAAAGAGAACGCGTTCCTCCCTCGCAAGTAACTTTCCAAAGAACGTGGGGCGGCGTGATCCGTCGCCCCGCACCTATTCGTTTCTTCCTTTTTTATTCCTGACCTCGCGCAATTTCGCCGCCATCGCCTGTGGAGGAGAACATGGCCCATACCCCGCATCAACAAGACGTGGACTTGAATGATCCCGTCGACGTGTACGAACACATCATCGAGCACCAGGACCGCGACACGCAGGTCGCTGCTGTTGCCATCGACAAAACTGTAAAGGGCGTCGGCAATATCGTCATGTGGGCCAACCTACTTCTGGTGGCTGCCATCGTGACACAGGTCAGCCTGCGCTATCTGTTCAACGTGAACCTCCCGAAGCTCGATGAAATCCAGTGGCATTTCTATGGTTTGGTGACGATGGTCGGGATTTCCTATGCTTTGGTGACCGACAGCCACGTGCGCGTCGACATCCTGCACATGCAGCTTAGCCGCCGCGCACAGCGGGTGATCGAGGTGATCGGGATCCTCGCTTTGCTGGTGCCCTTCATTTATCTGATGGTCGATCAAGGCTGGGACTATTTTTATGAAAGCTGGCGGGTAAACGAACGCTCGGACAGCCCCACGGGTCTGGCCGCGCGCTGGGCGTTCAAGGCTGTGATCCCGGTCAGCTTCGTCTTGCTGGCGCTTGCTGCCCTGGCCCGTTTGCTCCACGATGCGCATGCAATTGTGGTGAATTACGAGGACGAGCGGAAGGGCAAGGACCTGCGCTTGATCCTGTGGGCACTGGTGGCCTTTGCCGTTGTCGCAACCGCGCTGACCTTTGTGGTGGAAACCACCGAAGAAAAGCTGGTCATCGCGATGTTCCTGACCTTCATCGCGCTTCTGTTCACGGGCTTCCCCGTGGCTTGGACCCTTGCGGGTGTCGGCGTTGCCTATTGCGGGTTGGCCTATCTGTTCGACAATGACCTGATGCTCTGGACCGGGCTGGAAAGCACCTTCACCGGGCTGGACTATCTGACACTTGGGGCCGTGGTGAACCGGGTCTATGCGACTATGTCGAATGCCGTTCTGGTGGCGTTGCCCATGTTCATCTTCATGGGTCTGATGCTGGATGAAAGCGGTGTGGCGGAACGCCTGATGACCTCGATGCAGCGCTTGTTTGGAACGGTGCGTGGCGGGCTGGCCATCACCGTGACCATGATTGGCATTATCCTTGCGGCCTCGACTGGCATCATCGGTGCGTCGGTGGTTCTGCTGGGCGTGCTGTCGCTGCCCTCGATGATGGAGCAGAAATACAACCCCTCGCTGGCCGCAGGCGTTGTGTCGGCGTCCGGTACGCTTGGCATCCTGATCCCGCCGTCGATCATGCTGGTGATCATGGCCGACCAGATGGCCCTGTCCGTAGGTGACCTGTTCATGGCCGCGGTGTTCCCCGGCGTGATCATCGGGTTCCTCTACCTGACCTATATTTTCGTGATCGCGCTGATCAAGCGCGATGTGGCGCCAGTGCCAGAGGGTGCAACCCGCCCCGACTGGTCAGCGGTCAAGGATGTGCTGGTGGCCGTCATGCCGACACTGGGTTTGATCCTGGCGGTGCTGGGGTCGATCTTCGCGGGCCTCACCACGCCGACCGAGGCGTCGGGCGTGGGTGCCCTTGGCGCGACCCTGTTGGCGCTGGGCTATCGCAAACTGAGCTTCCGCAAGCTGGTCAACGTGCTGAAGGCCACCTTCAACACCACGGCCTATATCTTCGCGATCTTCCTGGGTGCGACGGTGTTCAGCTATGTGCTGCGCGAACTGGGTGGCGACGCGTTGATCGAGGATATGATTCACAGCGCTGGTCTGGGTGCCACGGGAACCGTGTTCATCATCCTGTTCATCGTGTTCCTGCTGGGTTTCGTACTGGACTGGATCGAGATCACGCTGATCGTGCTGCCCTGATGCGCCCGATCGTGAATGCCCTTGGCCTGGACATCCCCGGTTTTGGGGTCATCGATGAACCGGCGCTGGTGTGGTTCGTGATCCTTGTGGCGGTGACGTTGCAGACCAGTTTCTTAACGCCACCGGTTGGATTTGCGCTCTTCTATCTGAAGGGGGTTTGCCCGCCCGAGATCAAGCTGACGGATATCTACAAGGGCATCATTCCTTTCGTGATCCTGCAGCTGATCGGTCTTGCCCTTGTCTTCTACTGGCCCGCACTTGCCACTTGGCTGCCCTCGGTCGCGTACTAAGGAGATTGAACATGCGTCTTAAAGATTGTCACAACTTCCACGATTTCCGCAAACTGGCGCAGCGCCGTCTGCCGGGGCCGATCTTCAACTACATCGACGGTGGCGCCGATGACGAGGTGACACTGCGCAAGAACTCCAGCGCGTTCGACAATTGCGATCTGTTGCCGTCGGTGCTGCGCGGGGTGAAGGACGTGGATATGTCCGTCACCGTGATGGGGCAAAAGCTGGATATGCCGGTCTATTGCTCGCCCACCGCGTTGCAACGGCTGTTCCATCACAAGGGTGAACGTGCCGTCGCCGCCGCGGCCGACAAATATGGCACCATGTTCGGAGTCTCGTCTCTGGGCACCGTGTCGCTGGAAGAGCTGCGGCAAAAGCACAAGAATCCGCAGGTCTATCAGTTCTATTTCCACAAGGATCGCGGTCTGAACGCGGCCATGATGCAGCGCGCGAAAGAGGCCGGTGTCGAAGTGATGATGCTGACCGTGGACAGCATCACCGGCGGCAATCGCGAACGAGACTTGCGTACCGGGTTTTCGATCCCGTTCCGGCTGACCTTGGGCGGCATGATCCAGTTCGCGATCAAACCGATGTGGGGCATCAACTATGTCACGCACGAGAAATTCCGCCTGCCGCAATTGGATGAGCATGTCGATATGGGTGGCGGGGCCAGCTCGATCGGTGGCTATTTCACCGATATGCTCGATCCGTCGATGACATGGGATGACGTGGCCAGATGGTCCGTGATTGGGACGGTCAGTTCTGCTTGAAGGGCATCATGACCGTCGAAGACGCCAAACGCGCTGCTGAAATCGGCTGCACCGGTATCATTCTGTCGAACCATGGTGGCCGACAGCTGGACGGCTCGCGCACGCCGTTTGACCAGCTGGACGAGATCGTTCAGGCGGTAGGTGACAAGCTGGACGTCATGATGGACAGCGGCATTCAACGCGGAACCCATGTGCTGAAGGCGCTGTCGTTGGGCGCCAAGGCGGTGGGCATCGGACGCGGATACCTTTATGCTCTGGCAGCAGGCGGTCAACCGGCTGTCGAGCGCGCGCTGGGCCTGATGCAGGCCGAGATCGAGCGCGACATGAAACTGATGGGCGTCACGCGCGTCGACCAACTCAGCCGCGACAACCTGCGCTTTCTTGGGGAAGGCGGGGCGGCGAAGATACGCACAGGGGCTGCTGCATGACCAACGACGCGCTTCTCTCTCGTTTCCGCGACATCGTCGGTCGCCGTCATGTCTTGACCGGACAGCGTGCGACCGAGCGGTTTCGGCGCGGGTTCAGATCGGGAGAGGGCGAGGCGCTCTGTGTCATTCGTCCGGGGACTTTGCTTGAGCAATGGCAGGTGCTTGAAGCCTGCGTCGCGGCGGACAAGATCGTCATCATGCAGGCCGCCAATACCGGGCTGACCGAAGGCTCCACCCCGTCGGGCGCCTATGATCGTGACGTGGTTCTGATCAATACCCGCCGCATGGACAAGATCGTGCCGCTGGACGAGGGGCGTCAGGTCATTGGCTTTCCGGGCTCCACGCTGTTTGCCTTGGAAAAACTGCTCGATCCGCTGGGGCGCGAACCGCATTCCGTGATTGGGTCGTCCTGCATCGGGGCTTCGATCATCGGCGGGGTTTGCAATAACTCTGGCGGTTCGCTGGTCGAACGTGGCCCGTCTTATACCGAGCTGTCGCTGTACGCACAGGTCGATGAGAACGGCCAGCTGTCCTTGGTCAATCATCTTGGGGTCGATCTGGGCGACACGCCCGAGGAAATTCTGACACGGCTTGAGGCGGGCGACTTAGGACCGAGCGTCCCGGACACCAACCGCAAGGCGTCGGCCACTGACTATGCCAGTCAGGTGCGCAAGGTGGATGCGGAAACGCCTGCACGGTTCAACGCCGACAAGCGGCGTTTGCACGAGGCCTCGGGCTGTGCGGGCAAGCTGGGCGTTTTCGCTGTGCGGCTGGATACCTATGCCAAGCCTGCCAAGCAAAAGACCTTCTACATCGGCACCAATGACACCGCAGACCTGACAGAGCTGCGCCGTCATATCCTGTCGGAGTTCAAGACCCTGCCGGTCTCGGGCGAATATATGGAACGCGAGGTGTTCGACCTGACCGAGCGTTATGGCAAGGACACGGTCATGATGATCGACTGGTTGGGCACGGATCGCCTGCCGTCCTTCTTTGCCCTGAAAGGTGCGATTGATGCGCGGCTGCGGTCTGTCCCCGGGGCTTGCCAATTTCACCGACCGCGCCATGCAGCTGTTTGCCCGCCTGACCCCCAGCATTCTGCCGAAACGGCTGAAGGACTTCCGCAATCGCTATCGTCACCACCTGATCCTGAAGATGCGAGACGATGGGATTGGCGAGGCGTCGGGCTATCTGTCCAAGCTCTTTGCGGATCGTGAGGGGGACTTCTTTGAATGCACCGACCGCGAGGCGAAGATTGCCGGGTTGCATCGGTTCGCCGCTGCAGGTGCCGCCGTGCGCTACATGGCGATCCATTCGAACGAGGTCGAGGATATCTTGGCGCTTGATATCGCGCTTCGCCGCAATGATCGCGATTGGTATGAAGTCTTGCCTGCCGGGATCGACGATCAACTGGTTCACAAGCTCTATTACGGCCACTTTTTCTGCCATGTTCTGCATCAGGATTACGTGGTCAGGAAAGGGGCCGATCCCAAGCAGATCAAGGCGCAGATGTTGGCGCTTCTGGATCAGCGCGGCGCGGAATATCCGGCCGAGCATAATGTCGGGCATCTTTATCCGGCCAAGCCTGATCTTGCCGCGCATTATTCCTGTTGCGACCCCACCAATACCTTTAATCCCGGCATCGGAAAGATGTCGAAGAAGAAGCACTATGCGTGACGGACAGGGCGCGCGCGCAATACACATCTTTTCGATCACGGAACCCTGAAGAAGCGTTGCGCAGATCGGGTGGATGTCTGGCCAAACGCTGCCGCATTCGCCAAAGGGCGTTTTCCACCGAAATTCATGGAAAACAGGCCTGGGCGGTAGTTAGAAGGTGGCTGTTCGCTTTCAGGTGGTCCCTGGTGATGCATCTGGGACAATGCGCCAAACCGAAGACGATAAAAACCTGTTTTTTTCTTGAGAATTTGCGACGCATCGTTAGTAACCCTCAAACGGAAACGAGGGAATGTTTGTGAAAAGGTATCGCGGGCAGAGATCTGGTAGATTTGGGGCGTGGATCGCCGCACTGCTGATTCTGTTGCTGCCAGAAAACGCACCCGCAAGCGATCGTATGTCTCTGGGCGATGCACAGCCCGGCGAAATCCTGTTGATCGAGCTCGACCAGTTGCTTCCTCTGACGCGGTTGAAAGTCGAGATAGACGGGGTGCAGGTCTGGACCGCTCTGGACTTGTCAGGAACAACACTTCGTTTGAAAGTACCGGCAGATCTGACCGGAAATGCGCATGAACTGGTACTGTATGAAGAGACCTCGCAAGGTGATATTTTCATCGGTCGTTGGGATTTCACACTTGTCGCTGCGGGCACGACGGAAGCCTATATCGCCCTTCAGGCTGAAAGCGGTGTTGTCGGAAATCGCGATGAGTACAAGGTCTATACAGGATTTGGGGGGCGGCTGGATTTCGACATCCGGAATGGACTGCTGCGTGGCGGCCTAAGTTTTTCGCGCACTGCATTGCCGGACCCTGAGACTGCGAGTATTACACAATTGACGATCACTATCTGGAAACCAGCCACACCGTGCTTGGGGGGGATCTGTCCCTTCGGCTGGGCTCGCATTACTACAACGTAAACGGAAACCTGATTGATCAGGCATCGCGCCGAGGGGTGTCCTTGCGGTTCGCCGACGCCTTGAACCGAGACGAGGTCGCGGCCTTTGTCTTGCAGCCCAGCCTGTCCACCAGACCAGAGAATCTGATCGGCGTTGCTGAC
>LLEO01000077.1_pt1 | contig 18007 bp, 20 predicted proteins | sample 595861 | NCBI WGS metagenome assembly LLEO01 (sample SAMN02919315, study PRJNA255460) | bioreactor metagenome | biome: chemostat; feature: culture 2012_25.1; material: sediment; isolation source: day35 25degC chemostat 2012 inoculated with Wadden Sea sediment taken from... | place: Germany: Bremen ... | reverse complement strand
CATTGCCGCCGCCGGACAGAAGCAGGATCTCGCCCTTCTCGTCATCAAGCGCGTTCAGGTATTCCTGCTTGTCCGCCATCTTTTTCAGAAGGTCACCCGCAGCCCCCAGCGAAAACACCGCATAGGGCTTCATCAGGTAATCAATCGTGTCGCGCAGACGCACCGGGTATTGAAACCAGCTGTCGCCTTCAGACACGATGATCGGGCCAGTATAGCCCGCCTTCAGCTTGTCGCGGAACATGCCCTGCCGCCGTGCCCGTGAAATCCAGTTGAAAAAGTTCATCGCCGCCGCCGTGCGCGCCCGTGCATCTGGCCCTTCCAGCAACTCGACCGTCTCTGGGTTCAGCTTGAACATCGGGTTGAATGCGCCCGAGTTCGCCTCGTCCAGAATGAAATACTTGGCCAGGTCCGTCTCTTCGACGTTGGGATCCGCCATTTGGGACATAAGCTGTTCGACTGAGATTTTGGCCATCGGTCTTCTCCTTTGTCAGGTCACGTGTTTCTGAAATCCTCTGATGCACTCGAAAATACTGGTGGTGATGGTCGGGTCGGCATTCAGGTCGGTCTGCTGAATGCGCTCAAGATCGTGTTTCTGGTCGTGGATGCGGTCCAGGCGATGGATCGCGCCGCTGGCGACCGCCGCGTCGTTGTCGACAAGGCTGGCCATGCCCAGAAAGGGCCGCGCTTTCAGATAAGCGCCAGCGTCTGGCGTGTCGGTGCCGCGCGGCAGGGGATAGCGGTCTTCGAACGCGTTCGAGACCAGATGTAAAACAGACTTGCCATAGGCGCCGAAACAGACGCGATCCTCCAACTCTTCTGTTGGGACATAGATCCGGGCGGGCACGTGATCGGCGGCGCGCAATAGCGGTTGCACCACGGGGTCGCGTGCGCGGCTTTTGCTGTGGCGTGCGGGATCCAGCGCGCCGTTCATTTGCGTGATCCGGGGAAGAAGGACGTTTTGTGCACGGGGAAGGCCAATGGCCGGGTGCACCAAATGCATCGTGTCGAACCATGTCTCGCGGAAGTCCACGCCGGGGCGCGAGAAGGGCGGCGGCATGTCGGGCTGCAGCAGAGACAGCATCTCGTGGACCATCAAGACGCCCGCGCCCTCGGCGACGATGTGCAGCTCACATCCGGTCTGTTCCTTCAGATCCAGAAGGCTGTGCAGGAAATCCCCGACGATCCCGGTTTTCGAATAGCTGCGGTCGTGATGCTGCTCAAACGGCAGCTCGCCAGTGCCTTTCAGCGCGCGCATTGCGCTCATTTCAATGTCGCGCCAGAAGGCCCGCCCGACGCCGCGCACGCGGTTTTCGATCAGTTCATCCAGATGCTCGGCAGTGTCGCCTGCCTGTTCGGTGCAGCTCTCGAATAGGGTCGCCAGCACTTCCAGCGACTTTTCGACGAAGCTGTTGCACCAGAAGATCGAGTACGGATACAGCCCCATCGCCTTGATCGCATTTTTGCGGGCGACGGCGGCGGAAAAGGCAGGTTTGATGCCCTCGAGACTGCCGGGGATCCACAGAAGCACGCCGCGATATTTATGCGGGTCATCCGGCGCGGCTTTGGGGTCCAGTTTGGGGGTAAGATGCGCCTGAGTCCGCGCCCAGCCGTCTTTGAACGACGGGTAGGAGCCGGTCGAGACGTGATAGCCGTCATCCAGATGCATGTAATGCCCCGACCAGTTCAAAACACGGGGTCGAGCCGGAGCGGATCTTGCCGATCACGCCCTTGGTGCCCTTTTCGCCGACCGAGGCGCCAAAGGCGGCGGGGGCGGGGACGCCCAGCCGTAGCACCCAGCCGTCGATGACGTTGCGCGCCCAGTCGTCATAGCTCCATAACCCGATCCCGGCCTGTCCCAGATAGCCGCCCCAGTCCGGTCCCCACGAATTCAGCACGTGAAAGCCGTGTTCGTCATAGCCGGTCAGTACAAAAGCGTGGGTGCAGCTTGCCTTGTGCGGGCGGCCAGCCAATCGCCCCGCTGTTTTGTGGCGTGGCCTGCAGCCAGCCGTCATGGATGTTTGCGCTGACCAGCACGGCCTGCGCGTCATTCAGCGCGGCGTGAAAATGGTTCAGGACCGAGGCCAGCCGGAAATACGCCCCTAGCCCGATATCGCGCGCATGCCGGGCTTGCGCCACGCTGGTGAATCGTCGACCGGCATCGGGCCCGCTCGCCAGATAGCAGTCGCTCTGCCACCGCGTGTCGTCGGGCGGCGGCGTATCGAAGGGCCAGTCAAGGCACGCCCCATGGTGATAAAACCCCTTGATCGCCGAGCGCAGGGTCAGAACGCCCCTCATGCGCGTCGGCTTTCATTGCCTCAAGCGAGGGATAGCGGTCGTGGAAATGTGCCATGCGATACAGCATGTCTGCGCTGGTGATGTCATCGGCAGGCGCTGGGTTGCCCTGCGAAAGTTCACCCCGGTCGGTTCGCTGCAGGTGGCGCTGAATGTCGATCAGATTGGCCAGCGCAAAGCCCACGCAGCGACCAGACGTCCCTTGATTGCGCACTGTGAAAACCGGATGCCGCAACCCCGTGTCGTCAGCAGGGGTTAGCAGTTGGGGGGCTATCGACAGCGCGTGTTTCAGGATGGCCAAGTTTGGAACATAGGTCTGATCCCGCAGATCAACCCAATCTGCTCGGACCCCGTTTTTCTGCACAATTTTGGTATCAATGTCGGACATGCGCACCCGCGGCCCAAATCAGAATCTGCAATTAAATTTAGAAGGCTTACCCCCTTACTCTATCACAAAGTGGGGGCTTCTCATAATTGCGGCAAAAATGGGGCAGGTGTCGCCGAGCCGCGCTCGACGCAACAAATAAAGGGGGAAGCTGAAATTATACTGTTTCTACAAAGCGTAAGGTTCTAGCTGGGGCCGCTACTTTGTCCAAATTTTCGAAACAGTTTGGTGCGGTCGAACGCCTCTTCCAGCGCATCCGTTCGGGCCTTCACATCGTCCCATAGACGCTCTTGCACCTCGCCACAGCGCATTCCAGCAAGACCAGAATCGCGGCCATCGAATCCCATGCAGATGGGACAGCGATACGTGCGCTGAAAGTGTGGCGCGCCAGACGGTGAATGGGCGAGCGCCACTGGTCGGTGAACAGCACGATCTCGGCCTCGCGTTCGTGGCAGAGCTGCCCGATCACCAACGTGGTGTTCTCGTACCGGCGGACATCCAGCGCGATCAGCACGTCGCCTTTGCGAATGTCCAAAAGCTCGTGTGTCCACGAGGCCGAGACTGGCAAGATGCGCACATCGGGGCGGATCATCTGAAGGTGCAGATAGAAATATTGCGCCAGTGTGCCGGTGATCCGGCCCCCGGTGATGAAGATACGGCGATTGGGATCGCAAAGCAGTTTGCACAGCCCGTCGAACTCCTCGGGGTCGACCTCGTCCAGCGTGCGCCGCTGGTTCTCAAGCGCCTGTCGCGAGTACCGGTTCAGCATGTGCTCTTCCGGCAGATCGGTCTTCCACACATCGCGCTTGGCAACCGGGTCCGAGATCATCTCTTTCAACTCGCGCCGCAGGGCAGCCTGAAACTGTGGATAGCCCTTGAAACCGGTTTTTTGCAAAAGCCGCGCAACCGTGGTGGTGGACACCGACGCGTTCGCGGCCAGTTCAGTGATGCTGCCCAGCCCGGACAAGGGGTAGTAGTCCAGAAGCACGTTCAGAAGCTGCCGCTCGGACGGGGGTCATCTCTTCGCGATGTTGTAAAAGCTGATCAGTTACGCGCACGTGGCAAAACCCTTTCGCTGTGAATTTAGTCATTCTGTCAAAAAATCGACAGGAAAATCAAGAGCGGGAAAATCGTTACGGAAAATTATTGACACAGTTAATTAAGCTGTGGATGTTTTTCCACATGGAATCACAGACCATAAAATCAAACTTCGGTCCGGCCGTGCATGTGGACCAGATGGGCGATGCGCCCCGGGTGATCGTGGTGTGCGAGCATGCCTCGAACCGGGTGCCCGCGCATCTGGATGGGCTTGGTTTGGATGACGAAACTCTGACCCGCCACATCGCTTGGGATCCCGGCGCGCTGCCGGTTGCCAAGGGGCTGGCGCAGCGGATGAACGCTGTGCTTGTGCATGGTGGCATTTCGCGGCTGGTTTATGACTGCAACCGACCGCCCGAGGCCCATGACGCGATCCCATCTCGTAGTGAAGTATTTGATATTCCCGGAAATACTGGCCTGACAGATGCCGAGCGTTTCGAAAGGGCGAAGCAGGTCTATCGTCCGTTCACAACCACGTTGAAAGAACAGATCGGCGTGCACCGGCCACACCTTCAGATGATGGTGACGGTACACAGTTTCACGCCTGTCTATCGCGGCCAGATGCGGGATGTGCAGATCGGAATATTGCATGGAGATGACGACCGGCTGGCCCTGTCCATGATGCGGACCGTCCCGGAAGATCTGGGCATGGAGGTGCAGTTGAACGAACCTTATGCGGCTGTCGATGGCGTGGCTCATACCCTGAATAAACATGCGGTACCGTATGGATTGCCAAACGTGATGATCGAAATCCGTAACGACCTGATCGAGACGGCCGAGCAACATGCCAGCATTGTCGGGGCGCTGGCAGACTGGATCGCAAAGGCCGGGGCCGCGATGAATGAAAGGAACACAGCGTGACTGCGTTCATGACCGGATATGTGCGCGTCGTCGACGCCGTGAACTATCGCATTGGTCGAGTGATGATGTGGGGGCTGTTCGTGATGATGGGGATCCTTCTGTGGTCCTCGATCTCGAAGACGTTTTTCCTTCCGTCGCTCTGGACCTTGGAAATGGCGCAGTTCGCCATGGTGACCTATTACATCATGGGCGGTCCGTACTCTCTCCAGATGGGGTCGAATGTGCGGATGGACCTGTTTTATCACAATTGGAACCACCGAAAGAAAGCGTGGTTCGACGCCTTCACGGTGTTCTTCCTGCTGGTCTATCTGGGTGTGCTGATCTGGGGCGGCGTCGGATCGACCGCCTATTCGCTGGGATACTGGGGGGACGCGCCGTTTTCCTATTTCTGGGGGCTGATCACAGGAACCGAGGAGGTCGGGCGGCTTGAGCGTTCTTCGACCGCGTGGCGTCCCTATGCCTGGCCCATCAAATCCATCATGGTCATCGGTTTCTTCCTGATGCTGCTTCAGGCCATTTCCGAACTGTTCAAAGACATCGCCCGCATCCGCGGCAACGAGATTGGTGTGACACGCACATGAGCCAAGAATATATCGCCATTTTCATGTTCGCATCGATGATGCTGATGCTGTTCACGGGACAGCGCGTGTTCGGTGCAATCGGAGCTGTAGGTGCGATTGCAGCGCTGTCGCTTTGGGGCGTTGGCGGGCAGGATATTCCGTTTTCCGCCGCGATGAAGCTGATGAAATGGTATCCGCTTCTGACCCCTGCCGATGTTCATCTTCATGGGCTATGTCCTGAGCGAAAGCCGCTTGGCAGACGACCTCTATCGTATGTTCCACGTCTGGATGGGCCCGGTAAACGGAGGCCTTGCCATCGGTACCATCGGCCTGATGGTTTTGGTGTCCGCCATGAACGGGCTGAGTGTTGCGGGCATGGCCATTGGCGCCACCATCGCGCTGCCGGAACTTCTGCGCCGCGGCTATGATAAGATCATGGTCACGGGGGTTATTCAGGCGGGATCCAGTCTGGGGATCCTCGTCCCGCCCTCGGTTGTGTTGGTGCTCTATGCGATGATCGCCCCGGCAACCGGTTGGGCAGTTGTGGCTGGCTGGTGTGTTGCCCGGTCTGATGATGGCGACGATGTTCATCATCTACATCTGGCTACGCTGTAAAATCCAACCGCATCTTGGTCCGGCCATGGAAGACGCGCATGAAGTGTCGCGCGCTGAAAAGATCCGTCTGCTGGGCGCGGGTGTGCTGCCGTTGGCCATCTTCGCCGCGATGATGGTTCCGTTTGTAAACGGTTGGACGTCGCTGGTGGAAAGCTCGGCCATTGGCGCGCTGACGGCCCTGTTCGCGTCCGTCGCCAAACGCCGCATGACATGGCACATCTTCGAGACCTGCACCAAGCAGACCCTGCTGATTTCCTGCATGTTCATGTGGATCATTCTGGCCGCATTGGGTTTTGGTGCTGTCTTCGACGGGCTGGGCGCGGTCAAGGCCATCGACAACCTGTTTACCGAGCAGCTGGGGCTGAATCCGTGGGTCATTTTGATCCTGATGCAGCTAAGCTTTATCATCATGGGTACGTTTCTGGATGACACCGCGATGCTGGTCATCGTGGCGCCGCTTTATGTGCCCTTGGTCAATGTGCTGGGCTTCGATCTGATCTGGTATGGGGTGCTTTACACCATCACCACCCAGATTGCGTATATGACGCCACCCTTTGGCTATAACCTGTTTCTAATGAGGGCCATGGCACCACCAGAAATTGGGCTGGGGGACATCTATCGTTCGATCGTGCCATTCGTCCTTATCATGATGTTGGCTTTGGCAATCATCATGATATTCCCCCAAATCGCTCTTTGGCTGCCCAATTACGTGTACGGAAAATAAATATAATAAAAACAACCAACTAGGAGAGAGAAGATGACGACAAGACGTAAGTTTTTAACCACCGCCGGGGCCGGTCTGGCCGCGGCTCCTCTGGCGACGCCCGCGATTGCGCAAGGCACGATCAAGTGGCGGATGCAGACCTATGCGGGACCCGCACTGGCGGCCCACGTGATCGACCCGGCGATCGAGATGTTCAACAAGATCGCCGGAGACCGCATGCAGATCGAGCTGTTCTATGCCGACCAGCTGGTCCCGACAGGCGAGCTGTTCCGCGCCATGCAGAAGGGCACGATTGATGCGGTGCAGTCGGATGACGATTCGATGGCCTCGCCCACCGATGTGACTGTGTTCGGCGGCTACTTCCCGTTCGCCTCGCGCTATTCTCTGGATGTGCCGGTGCTGTTCAACCAGTACGGTTTGAACGAGATCTGGGACGAAGAATACTCGGCCGTTGGCATCAAGCACGTCAGCGCCGGGTCGTGGGATCCCTGCCACTTCGCCACCAAGGATCCGATCCACTCGCTTGCCGATCTGAAAGGCAAACGCGTCTTTACCTTCCCGACCGCAGGCCGCTTCCTGTCGCAGTTCGGCGTGGTCCCCGTGACCCTGCCGTGGGAAGACATCGAGGTCGCCGTGCAAACCGGCGAGCTGGACGGGATCGCATGGTCGGGCATCACGGAAGACTACACCGTGGGTTGGGCCGATGTGACCAACTATTTCCTGACCAACAACATCTCGGGCGCATGGGCTGGGTCGTTCTTCACCAACTTGGATCGCTGGAACGAGCTGCCGGAAGACCTGCAAACCTTGTTCCGCGTGTGCTGTGATCAGTCGCACTATTATCGCCAGTGGTGGTATTGGGGCGGAGAAGCCAGTCTGCGCGTCAACGGCGACAAGATGAGCCTGACCACCATCCCGGACGAAGAATGGGCGCAGGTCGAAGAGGCCGCCGTAAAGTTCTGGGACGAGATCGCCGCAGAAAGCCCGACCAAGGCCAAAGTGGTCGAGATCTTCCGCAAGTATAATTCCGACATGCAGAAGGCTGGACGGCCTTACCGCTACGGTTAATGTTACCGCGTGGGGCGGCCACCTGCCGCCCCCGCATTTCTTGAAAGAGGCAGTTATGACACTCGATGATCTGAAAGCCCAATTTGCCGAAGGCAGCGTTGATACGGTTCTGGTATGTCTGGTCGATATGCAGGGGCGCCTGATGGGCAAGCGGTTCCATGCGGGCCACTTTGTGAATGGGGCGTATGAAGAAACCCATTGCTGCAATTATCTGCTGGCGACGGATCTGGAAATGGGCACGCCGGATGGCTATGCCTCGACCTCGTGGGAAGGGGGCTATGGCGACTATGTCATGAAGCCCGACCTGTCCACCCTGCGCCCGGTGCCGTGGCTTGAAGGCACGGTGATGGTGATGTGCGATGTGCTGGACCACCATACGCATGCGGATGTTCCCCATTCGCCACGTGCGATCCTGAAACGTCAGGTGGCGCGTCTGGCCGAGCTGGGCTTTGACGCGATGACCGCGACCGAGCTGGAGTTTTTCCTGTTCGAGAAGAGCTTTGACGAGATCCGCAAAGAGGGATTTCGCGATCTGGCACCGATTTCGGGCTACAACGAAGATTACCACATCCTACAGACCACCAAGGAAGAACACGTGATGCGGCCGATCCGCAATCACCTGTGGAACGCCGGTCTGCCGATCGAAAACTCGAAGGGCGAGGCTGAGACCGGTCAGGAAGAGTTGAACATCAAATACGCGCCTGCGATGGACAATGCCGAGTATCACTCGATTGCCAAACACGCGGTGAAGGAAATTGCGTGGCAGCAAGGCCATGCCGCGACCTTCCTGCCCAAGTGGCATCACGACAAGGTGGGATCGTCCAGCCATGTGCATCAGTCGCTGTGGAAGGATGGTGCGAATGCGTTCTTTGATCCTGATGATGCGCTGGGCATGTCGGATCTGATGAAAAACTATATGGCGGGGCTGTTGAAATACGCGCCGGATTATACCTATTTCATGGCGCCTTATATCAACTCGTACAAACGCTTCATGAAGGGCACCTTTGCGCCCACGCGGATCATCTGGTCGGTGGATAACCGGACAGCGGGTTTCCGTCTGTGCGGGGATGGCACCAAGGCGGTGCGCGTCGAATGCCGCATCCCTGGATCGGATATGAACCCCTATCTGGCGATAGCTGGAATGCTGGCAGCGGGTATTGCTGGCATTGAAGAAGGGTTGGAGCTTCAGGCCCCGACCACTGGCGATGTCTATCAGGGGGAAACCGGAATGATCCCGGGCAATCTGTCCGCCGCGCGCGATGCGCTGCACGGATCCGCGATGTTGCGGGCAGCGATGGGGGATGAGGTGGTCGACCACTATACCGCGCTGCCGAAGTCGAGATCGAGGAATTCGAGCGTGTTGTGACCGATTGGGAAGTCGCGCGTGGGTTTGAGCGGGCATAAGAGCTAGGCGAGGGGCCAGCCCCTCGCGCTCCCCGAGGTATTTGAAGCAAGAGGAAGAGGGCTGGATTGCCCTGTATCGTGGAGGTTTGGCATGGGCCAAATGTTGAAATGTATCTCGCCAATTGACGGATCGGTTTTTGCCGAGCGCGAGGTTCTGTCGCTGGAGGCTGCGCGAGAGGCCGTGGCACGTGCGCGGATGGCTCAGACAGGCTGGGCTGCGCGCCCGTTGGCTGAGCGGATCGAGCTGGTGATGGCGGGCGTTGCTGCTGTCGGTGCGATGAATGACGAGATCGTGCCAGAGCTGGCCCAGATGATGGGGCGTCCGGTGCGCTATGGTGGTGAGTTCGGTGGGTTCAATGAGCGCGCCAGCCACATGGCCTCGATCGCGGCGGACAGTCTGGCGGATATCGCGGTGGGCGAGGATGAGACGTTCAAGCGCTATATCAAGCGCGTGCCGCATGGTGTCGTTTTTGTCGTCGCCCCATGGAACTACCCTTACATGACCGCGATCAACACCGTCGCGCCTGCGCTGATCGCGGGAAACGCGGTGGTGCTGAAACACGCCACGCAGACCCTGATGGTGGGCGAGCGGATGGCGGCGGCCTTTGCCTCGGCCGGTGTGCCTGCGGATGTGTTCCAGAATGTCTTCCTGTCCCATGACGTGACCAATGACCTGATCGCGGGCAATGCGTTCGACTTTGTGAATTTCACCGGTTCGGTCGGCGGCGGTCAGGCGATGGAACGCGCGGCGGCGGGCACGTTTACCGGCGTGGGGACCGAGCTGGGCGGCAAGGATCCCGGCTATGTCATGGAAGATGCCGATCTGGACGCGGCGGTTGATACGTTGATCGATGGCGCGATGTTCAACGCGGGCCAGTGTTGCTGCGGGATCGAGCGAATTTATGTGCATGAGAGCCTGTATGACGACTTCGTTGCCAAGGCGGTCGAGATCGTGAAGGGCTATAAGTTGGGCAATCCGCTGGACCCGGAAACCACGCTTGGGCCGATGGCCAATGTGCGGTTTGCAGATGAGGTCCGCGCGCAGATTTCCGAGGCGCTGGCCGATGGGGCTGTCGCGCATATCGACACCTTTGCCGAAGATGACGGTGGCGCCTATCTGACGCCTCAGATCCTGACAAATGTCACCCACGACATGCGTGTCATGCGCGACGAAAGCTTTGGCCCCGTGGTGGGCATCATGAAAGTATCAAGCGACGAAGAAGCCATCGCGCTGATGAATGACAGCGAGTTTGGTCTGACCGCGAGCCTTTGGACCCGCGATGTGGAGCGTGCCGCGCGTGTGGGCGATCAGGTCGAAACCGGGACTGTTTTCATGAACCGCGCCGATTACCTTGATCCCGGCCTGTGCTGGACCGGCTGCAAAAACACTGGGCGTGGGGGTGGTCTGTCCGTCATCGGCTTCCATAACCTGACACGCCCCAAATCCTACCATCTGAAGAAGGTGACATCATGAGCCTTGTTGGAAACTGGTCCTATCCGACCGCAATGAAATTTGGCGCTGGCCGCATCAAGGAACTGCCCGAGGCCTGCGCGCAGGCGGGCATGAAGCGCCCGCTTCTGGTGACCGACAAGGGGCTTGCCGATTTGCCGATCACGCAAGCCACGCTGGACATCATGGAGGCCGCTGGCTGGGTCGAGGCATGTTCAGCGAAGTTGACCCGAACCCGTCCGAGATCAACCTGCATGCGGGCGTCGAAGCTATAAGGCAGGCGGCCATGATGGGGTGATCGCGTTCGGTGGCGGCTCGGGGCTGGATCTGGGCAAGATGGTCGCGTTCTACGCGGGCCAAACCCGCCCGATCTGGGATTTCGAGGATATTGGCGATTGGTGGACCCGCGCAGATGCGGATGCGATTGCGCCGATCATCGCGGTGCCAACCACGGCGGGGACCGGTTCGGAAGTGGGCCGTGCTCGATCATCACGAACTCGGTCACACATGAGAAGAAGATCATCTTCCACCCGAAGGTGCTGCCGACGGTCGTGATTGCCGACCCTGAGCTGACCATGGGGATGCCCAAGTTCATCACCGCAGGCACCGGTCTGGATGCGTTTGCGCATTGTGTCGAGGCGTTCTCGTCCCCGCATTACCACCCGATGAGCCAAGGCATTGCGCTGGAGGGGATGCGTTTGGTCATCGACTATTTGCCGCGCGCCTATGCGGATGGCACCGACCTTGAGGCACGGGGCCAATATGATGTCCGCCGCTGCGATGGGGCGCGACCGCCTTCCAGAAGGGCCTTGGCGCGATCCACGCGCTGTCCCACCCGGTCGGCGCGATCTTCAACACGCACCACGGGACGACGAACGCTGTTTGCATGCCCGCCGTGTTGGAGTTCAACGCGGCCGAGATCGCCGACCGCTTTGACCGTGCGGTGGGTTATCTGGGCATCGAGGGCGGCTTCAAAGGTTTCCAAAGCTTCGTGCAAGACTTCAACGACAGCTTCGAAATCCCGCGCAAACTGTCTGAGATGGGCGTGAGTGCCGATCAAATGGATGCTCTGGTGGAAGGGGCCATCAAAGACCCCAGCTGTGGTGGCAATCCGGTCGAGCTGACGCGCGAGAATCTGCGGCAACTCTTTGAAGATGTGATCTGACCCCATGACCACGGGCATTGTCCTGATCATCCTGTCGGCGGCGATGTTGCACGCCACGTGGAATACCATCGTGAAAACGGCGGGGGATCGGACGGCCACATTGGGGCTGGTGGCGCTGGGCCACGTCATCCCCGGCTTGGCGATGGTGGCGGTGCTGCCATTGCCTGCCGTGGAGAGCTGGCCCTACCTGATTGCCTCGACGGTGATCCACTTCGGCTATTTCTACATGCTGGGGCAGGCCTATAAGCACGGAGATCTCAGCGTCGTCTACCCGATCGCGCGCGGCATCGTGCCCGCGCTGGTGTCGCTGTGGGCCATGCTGTTTGTGGGCGAGATCCTTCCCGCGCAGGCATGGTTCGGAATCGCGCTGATCGCGGTGGCCATCCAGATCTCAAGCTGGGCGGCGCTGCGGCACGGGGTTGGCCGGGCGGCGCTGTTCTTTGCCCTGGGCACTGGGGTCTGCATCTCGGGCTATTCGCTGGTGGATGGGGTGGGTGTCCGCTTGTCGGGGGGCACGCTGTCTTATTGGGCTTGGCATTCGGTGCTGCATATCTTCATCACCGGCTTCGTGGCCGTGCGCCGCGGGAATGCCATCCGCGCCTTGCCCCGCCGGACCTGGATGATTGGCATTCTGGGCGGCATGGTCTCGATGACTGCCTATGGCTTGGTTCTCTATGCCAAGAACTTCGCCCCGCTGGGCGCCGTGTCGGCCTTGCGTGAAACCTCGGTCATTTTTGCGGCACTCATTGGCTTTGTCTTTTTGGGTGAAGGCAACTGGCAACGTCGCCTGTTGGCAGCGGTTCTGATGGCAGGGGGAGTCGCGCTTATCGGGCTATCTATCTGATGCCCAATCCAAACGCGGAGCGCTTAAAATGTTGACTCATACCCCTTTCAGGTCGTTCACTTCTTAAAGTGGCCGAGGAGTCGGTCCAGTGAAATCGAAAATTGCCGCGCCAATGTATCCAGTTTGCGCTTGATACATAAAGACTTGAAATAAAAGGGAGAAATGCAAGTCTAGGTCCTGATTGGCGGGGGTTTTCGCTGAGTATACGTCCAGAAGCCTACATGGCGCGCCAAAACTGGACTGACCATGCGATAAAAGCTGGCGCTATTGGTGGGCCGGATAATGAAAAAAACTATCGCAAGACAATAATTAAAAAACCAACGGGAGAATACAATGACAACAGAGAACAAGTTCAGTCGTCGTTCCGTGCTGAAAGGCGCGACCACGATGGGTGCTGCCGCACTGGCGACGCCGCTTTACGTGAAGAACGCGCTGGCGTCCTCGGGTGAAGTCAACATCCTGATGTGGTCGGACTATCTGCCGCCCGAGTTCATCGCGGGCTTCGAGTCTGAGACCGGCATCAAGGTGAACTACACCGGTATCGGATCGAACGAAGAAATCATCAACAAGATGAAAGCGACCAAAGGTCAGGGCTTCGACATCGTGTCGCCGACCAACAACCGTTCGCTGCAGTGGGAGCCGCTTGAGCTTCTGAAGCCGTTTGATCTGGCGAAGGTGAACATTGACGCTGTGAACCCGGCGATGGCCAAGATCGGTACCGATGCTTGGAACTTCGCAGGTGGCGGCGCGCACTGGCTGCCGCATATCTGGGGTACCGAAGGTATCGCATATCGCACCGACAAGTGGCTGCCAGCAGGGGATGCCCCCAGCTATGGTGACGTCTGGTCGGAAGAGAACGCTGGCAAGACCATGGGCCGTGCACACTCGATGATGCTGGGCGCTGGTCTTTACATGGAACGCGCTGGCGAGATGGAGCCGGGCTCGGTCTGGGCGGCTTACAACGACGAAGACACCATGCGTAAGGTCTGGGGTCAGATTGCCGATTGGTGTATCGCTCGCAAGTCGCGCATCAAGCTGATCTGGAACGACGCTGACACCCAGAAGAACGGTCTTCTGAACGAAGGCGTTGTGGTTGGTCAGACTTGGGATGGTCCGCCTCTGGCCCTGAAATCGGCAGGCGAGCCGGTGCACTATCAGGCGCCGGTCGAAGGTGCGATGGCATGGGTCGACGGTATGTCGATGCCGGTAGGTGCCACGAATGAAGAGCAAGTTTATGCCTTCATCGAGTACGCCTACCGTCAGCAGCCTGCTGGTGTGGCGATTGACAGCCACGGCTATAACTCGCCGGTGCTGGGTGCCGACACCTATTCGGGTGACACCTACAAGAAGAACTTCTCGGAAGCTATCCGGGTGACAGCCTGGCCAACCTGAACCCCTGGCCTGCAGAAGCGCCTTGGTATGCCGATGTGCGTACCGAGTTCGTCAACAAGTTCAAGAGCGCCTAAGCGACTTGAAACCTGCGCGCCCCCTTCGTGGGATGGGGGCGCCATACCAAACTGACTGAAACGTCTGGAAACACGGTCGCACGCCTGAGGTCAGCGCGTGAGCGACCCGTTTATGGGGAGAGACCATATGAGTGCCGGAGTAGGCGTCGATCTTGAAAACCTCTGGATCCGCTTTGGAGATTTCGTCGCAGTGCGCGACGCGAATGTGCACATCAAAGGGGGCGACTTCTTCTCGTTCCTAGGCCCGTCGGGCTGTGGCAAGACCACGATCCTGCGTGCCGTTTCGGGTTTTCTGGAGCCCAGCGAAGGCAACGTGCTGATCGGCGGCAATAACATGAAGGGTATTGGGCCGAACAAGCGCCCAACCGCGCTGATCTTCCAGAACCTTGCGCTGTTCCCCCTTATGAAGGTCTGGGAAAACATCACCTTCTCGATGGAGATCGCGGGTGCATCCGCACGTGATCGCCGCAAACGTGCTGACGAGCTTCTGGACATGATCGCGCTGCCGGGTCAGGGCGACAAGCTGCCCTCGGAACTGTCCGGTGGTCAGCGTCAGCGTGTGGCGATTGCCCGTGCGCTATGTGCCGAGCCTGACGTGCTGCTGCTGGACGAACCTTTGTCCGCGCTTGACCTGAAGTTGCGCCAACACATGCGCACCGAACTACGCGAAATTCAAAAGCGCGTTGGCATTACCTTCATCTACATCACGCATGACCAAGGCGAAGCGCTGACCATGTCGGACGATATCGCGGTGATGCGGGCCGGTGTGATCGACCAGATTGCAGACGGCAAGACCATCTACAACGATCCGGCGACCGCATTTGCCGCCAGCTTTGTGGGTGAAAACAACGTCTTCCGCGGGAAGGTGCTTGAGGTCCGAGGTGATCAGGCGTTGATCCGCACCAACCGTTCGGGCGATCTGCTGTCCCGCATCTCGACCGCCAATCAGGGCAAGATGAATGTGGGCGACGATGCGATGATGTTCATCCGCCCAGAAGCATTGTCGCTGGCCCCGACCGGAACGCAGGGCGATCACTTCGTCACCGCAAAGGTCAACCACGAAGAGTTCGAAGGCAACAGCTTCAACATTTTCATGGAGGGCGATGGCGGTAAAGAGCTGAAGGTTGCAATTCCCAACCACGGCCAGTCGTTCGATGACCACTCGGGTCAGGACATGACGCTGGAATATGACGTGAACAACGCCGTTGCGGTTCCCGCCGGCGAATTGGCCGCGGAATAAGGAGTGGAGCGATGCCAGGTTTCCTGAAGGAATTCTTCAACCGGAACGGCACGCTGATGGGATCCCTGATGCTGGGTCTGGTCCTTTTCTGGACCGTTGGCCTGATCATTCTTCCGCAGCTGTCGATGCTCGACTTCTCGTTCCGTCCGAACCTTCCCCCGCCTGAAATCGGTGGGCCGAAGGACGTCTATACACTCGAGAACTATAAATACCTGATATTTGGCCCTGAAGGCGGGTCGCAGGATTACAACGCGGTGGACCTTCGGGTGTTCTTCCGTACGCTGGTGGCCGCCGTCTGTGTGACCATCTTCAACCTGATCCTGTGCTATCCGATTGCCTATTATCTGGGTCAGAACAAGGGTAACCACATTCGCGTTTTCGCGCTGATGCTGATCATCCCCTACTGGATCAACGAGATCCTGCGCGCCTTTGCGCTTCGGATCATCTTTGGCGAAAGCGGGGTCATCAACACGCTGCTTGTCGGTTCGGGGGTTTTCGATACGCCCTTTGACTTTATCCGCAACGACATCGCGCTTTATGCGGGTCTGGGGTATGCGTACATCCTTCTGATGATCTTCCCGATCTACAATGTGATCGAAAGCCTTGACCACAACCAGATCGAGGCCGCGCGTGACCTTGGTGCACCGTGGTGGCGGATCCACAAGCGAGTGGTCATTCCCTATGCCAAGCCGGGCATCAGCTCGGGCTGTACGATGGTGTTTATGCTGTCTGCAGGTGCTCTGGCCGCGCCCCAAATCCTTGGGGGACCGTCCAGTCTGTGGTTCACGCAGCTGATCTATCAGCAGTTCAACGACAACTCTGACTGGCCGCAAGGTGCAGCCTACGCGATCGTTCTGCTTGTCACCTGTATCCTGCTGGTGCTGGCCTGATGCGTGTGTTCAAAGTGAACATGGGGGATATTGGCAAATGACGACTGATAAAATCATTCGCGTATCCATCTGGGTCTATCTGGGCATCTTCTTTGCCTATCTGCTTGGCCCGCTGATCATCATGTCGGTGACGGCGTTCAACTCGCCCAGCTTCCCGCGCATGACGCCGTGGGAGTGTCTGACCTTCAACTGGTTTGGCGAGCTGTTTAGGGACGAGCGCATTCTGAACGGGATCTGGAACTCGATCCTTGTTGGGTTTGGTACAGTAATCCTGTCGGTATCGATGGGTCTGGCAGGGGCGCTGATGCTGACGCAGATCTGGCCCAAGCTTCGGGCGACCTATTATACGATCATCATCGCGCCGATCCTGATCCCGGGCGTTGTGATTGGTATTTCGACGCTGGTGTTCTGGGACCGTATCAATCGGATGTTGGGTCTGGGTGCAGATAGCTTCCTGTCGAACGGGCTGTTTCTGACCATCATTGGTCAGTCCACCTTTATCGCCAGCTACTGCATGCTGGTGCTGGTGGCGCGTCTTCAGCGCTATGATATGGCGCTGACCGAAGCGGCTCTGGATCTTGGTGCAACCCATGCACAGGCGTTCCGTAAGGTGCTGATGCCCTTTATGATGCCCGCGATCCTGTCGGCGTCGGTGCTGGCGTTCTTGGCCTCTTTCGAGAACTACAACACCACGACCTTCACCTTTGGCGAATACCCGACCCTGACGATCGAACTGGCCCAGAAGGTGCGTTACGGGATCACTCCGGCGATCTCGGCCTTGGCTTCATGATCGTGGCGCTGACGGTGTTCTTTGCTCTGGTCAACGAAGCGAACATCAAGCGTAAGAAAATGATCGCCGAGGCCCGCAAGGATGCCACCGTGGGAGAGCTGGCGGGCAAGATCGAAGTGCCTGGTTTGGTCAGCCGCAACCCGGCCGCGATTGCCTTGATCGTGCTGGTGATCGGTGTGGCAACGGTGACGGCGTCTGCCATGACCTACAGCCCGGATCAGTGCATCGCCGATGTGCAGGAACAGAAGCGCCTTGAGACCGAGAAGCGCATTCAGGAACTGCGTGACCGTCGTGCCAAGGACGCAGCCGAGAAAGCTGCCGCCGAAGGTGCGGAAGGTGGGGCAACCCAGACAGCGCCGAAACCGTCCAACAACTCGGGCTTCGGTGGGGTGTTCGCTCCGAACACGCTGCAGAACGAAGACGAGGGCGCTACGGACGAAGGTGGCGCAGGGTCGTCGAACAATTCCGGTTTTGGAAATGTGTTTGATCCGAATGCGATCGGGAACGACAGCAACTGATCATTCTGTTGCTTGAAAACGGAAAGGCCCGGCATTGCGCCGGGCCTTTTCATTTAGGGTGGGTCATTTGCCCCATGTCATGCGTTTCAGCACCTCGTCCTTGTGATGGACGTGATGCCAAATCGCCGCCCCGGCATGGCCTAGCAGAAGCAGGCCAAGGGCGATGGCGGACAGGAAATGCACCTGTGCGAAAAAGTCTGTCAGGGTTTGGCTTCCGGGTACGAAGGGGTCGTACATCTCGAACCAGTTGAACACCTTGTTCTTTACGCCGAACCGATCTTGCAAGGGCGAGGCCGAGGCCATCAGCCATCCCGACAGCGGCATGATGAACATCAGCGCGTAAAGTCCCAGATGCCCCAGCTTCGCCGCCAGCTTTTCCAGCGGGGGCATATGTTCGGGCAGGTCTGGCGCGTTGCGATTGAGAAGACGCCAGATCACGCGGATTACAGCCAAGCGAATGCCACGAAACCCCAGCTTTTATGGGTCTGTATCAGCGGGAACTGGGCCAAAGCGTCGGTGACGAATTTCGTCATCCACACGCCCATCCCCAATTGATACAGGATGATCCCAGCAATCGCCCAATGCAGGAGGCGCGCCAGCGCCCCCCAGCTTTGTGTCGTGTTGGTAAGCCGCATGG
>LLEO01000076.1_pt1 | contig 18148 bp, 27 predicted proteins | sample 595861 | NCBI WGS metagenome assembly LLEO01 (sample SAMN02919315, study PRJNA255460) | bioreactor metagenome | biome: chemostat; feature: culture 2012_25.1; material: sediment; isolation source: day35 25degC chemostat 2012 inoculated with Wadden Sea sediment taken from... | place: Germany: Bremen ... | reverse complement strand
TACCACGTCCAGTCCGGGCACCGCGAAATGCCCACAGCGTCGACGCCAAGGAAATAGGACATGGCCTTGATGTTCTCGGCATTTTTCTGCGCGTCGTGCGTGATGTCTTCGCGCTTGGTTTTCGGTGTGCCATCTTGCAGCAACACAAACGCGCCAAGCGCCCGTCGCTGCGCCATTGAAGGCGCGGACTTGCGCACATATTGGCCATTGCGCGCGGCTTCTTGATTGCGCTTGCCCATGTCGCCAAACAGCGATCGTGCGAACATATCTGTGCGCTTCGGCACCCGCGGCACCCGGTCCTCATCGATAAAAGTGGTGGGTTTGTCGACGCGTTTGAGCGTTTCGAATGGGTGCGCCCCATCCATAAACCGACGTTCTGCGTAAGGATCGACAGTCTTCGCGCTTTTGCCCGTAACATAGCCCATTTTCCAGGCCCAGCCATTGATTTGCGCTTTCGGTTGCTGCGCCAAAGGTGCCAGCGGTTGATCGTGGGCAATATCAAATGTGGTCGTCACTGCGGCGATTGAAAAATGTCGCCCCACAAATGGATTGTGCAGCGCGCTGTTTTCTACGGTTGCCAGGCCGGCCATCACGGCCAAATGGTGCAAATCCACATCGCTGGTGGTGTGGGAGTGGGCACGCGCATCGTGGCCCCAGTAAGCGGATATATTGCGCGAGCACCACGGCCGCTTCATTGGCCCGCAAGGCCGAACGGTGTGCTTGCGCCCCCGCCAGCCAATCGGCGCCGGGTTCATTCGGCCATAGGGCGCGGGGGATGCTCAATAATGAACACGAGCGCGTGTTGATGGTGATCGATTTCCTGCGGTGGCGCATTCATCGCGTCGCGCAAATCCGCCATGATCATATCGACGCCCGAAGCCAAAGTTTTTGTTTGGCTGGTGCGCAGTTTATGCGCCAAATGGTCAATATCTGGATTGCGGAACGGTTGGTCCAGCAACATGTTGGGCGACAGGGCGCAGGTGCCCGCCATCGCGACATCCGAGAAATACCCGAAAGCTTTCAGATGATTTTGCCGCTCTGCCAAATCATTGGGTACATCAGCTTTTGCCTTATTGATAAGCCCATCGCGGATCGCGTCCAACATCGCCTGGCTTCGCCCATAGCATTGATGATGTTTTCAGGCGCCTCTTCATGCCTAAAATGCATTTGCGAAAAGTAGGGTAGGTCGCTCAAATTCGCAGGTTCGTCGACGCGCTTAAGCCGCTCCAGCGGAAAAGAGCCAAGGTGAAACGGGCGTTTTTTATTGGAAAAATACTTCAACTCAATCGTCCTCTATGCCGCGCTAGGTATCGGCCGTGGGGAAAGGATTTTGATGATTTGATCGGCAGCATGTTCACACGCCGCGCTGGTTACATCTCGGTGGGTGACGAGCCGCAATGTGTTGCGGCCAAGCGCGTTGATTAAAACATCATGCGCTTTTGTTGCGCGGACCAATTCGCCCGCGCTCATGGTGCCAGCCGTCAAATCGAACACCACAATATTGGTTTGCACGCTATCTGGCTCAAGCGCGATATGCGGACAGGTACTTAAGCGGTTAGCGAGCGCTTTGGCGTTGGCGTGGTCGTCGGCCAAGCGCGCCATATTATGCGTTAGGGGCGTAGCGCGCTGCTGCAGCGTAAAATCCGGTCTGGCGCATGGCCCCCGCCAAACATCCGCCGATAGCGCAGAGCACGTTTGATAAAAGCATTATCGCCCCGCCAGCATCGAGCCACCTGGCGCGCCTAAACCTTTGGAGAAAGACACCATCACCGCATCAAATGGCGCGGCCAGTTTTGCAACGTCTTGCCCACTGGCGATTGCTGCATTCCAAACGCGCGCGCCATCCATATAGCTGAAAATATTGCGTTTTTTGGCCAGATGACAAATCCTTTGTGCCTCCTGCAAAGGAAATAAGGTTCCGCCGCGGCGATTGTGAGTTTGCTCGACTTGCACCATGGTTGTGGGCGGAAAAATGTGATGATTTTGTGGTTTAATGGCCGCATCAAATGTCTTGACATCAAACCAGCCTTGATCGCCGATTTCGCTAAATTGCACACCCGCATTGGCGGCGCTGCCGCCGGTCTCGTGCCAAACCGCATGGCTTTGCCGGGCGACAATCACATCGTCGCCGGGTTGGGTTGCCGCCTTTAAGGTAACTTGATTGGCCATAGTGCCCGAGGCAGCCATAACGCGCGTTCTTTGCCCAAAAGCTGCGCCACCTCGTCTTGCAACAAGTTGGTCTCAACATCTTCATTATATTGGTCATCACCCACCTGAGCAGCGTTCATCGCCGACAACATGTCGGGGCACGGTCGGGTCACCGTGTCGGATCGCAAATCTATGGGATGATCAATGGCACGCACGCAACACTCCAAACTGTCTAAAGCCGCATCAGCTTGACATCTTCACCTTCTGTCATCCGGTCAATGGCATTCATCATGATGGCATAGGTATCCTTGTCCAATTTTCCTGCAAAATGCTCATTCAATTCACGCACCAGCACGTGGCAGGTTTTCATTTTTTCCTCGCCCAAAGGCGTCAGGGGCGATATCGCGATATCTCTTGTCTTCATCCATCCATTCCGCTCAATATAGCCACGCTTCTCCATGTCGCGCAGAAGCCTTGAAACAGCGGGGACGCGCAATGCAGATATAGTCAGCAAGACAGATGGCGAGTTCACATTTTCCATGCCCACGCCACGTAAAACACACCACATGAGCCGCGTAACGCCATGTTCCGAGAGTTGCTTTTCCAACTTTGTTTCCATGATCCGCGCCAACCGAGTCACTTTGAACCCGACGCGATTATGTAATGTAAATTCCTCAGCCAATGATCGCCTCCAAAACAAACCAGTTGACTTACTGTATATCATATTCTTTTATTTAGTTAACATGGATAACTATCTATGTTAAGTACTAAACGAGATTCAATTGAGGGGGAGAGATCATGAGAGTTGAATTCAATAGTTTTATGCATGCCGTTTCGGTAGGTTTGGCCAGTGTTGGCTGATGATGGGCGCTGTGTCAGTTCAAGCGAAAGAGTTGAAGCTGGCGCACTTTATGCCGTCGATGCACCCGATGGATCGCGGTGTGATGACGCCATTGGCTAAGCAGCTTGATGCTGCGACCGATGGGGAACTAACGATTCGCATTTATCCATCGGGCGAGTTGGGCAAAGGACCTGTACAACAATATAAACGCGTGGTTACTGGCGTGGCTGACATCGTGTTCGGCATTCCAGAATATACGCCCAAACAGTTCAGCAAAACAGCGATGGTTCATATTCCAGGCCTGTTTCCTGATGGCACCGCAGCAACGCACGCCCTTTGGGACAATATGGACCTGATCAAAGACGAGTATGCGCAAGTAAAACTGCTCGGGCTGTGGGCCAACAACCCATCCGTGTTGCTCACGCGCGACAAACCAGTGCGCTCGGTTGCCGATATGCAGGGCATGAAAATACGCACGCCAAACCCCGTTATGGCTGAGTTGGTCAAAGCCTGGGGCGGCATTCCAGTGTCTATGCCCACAACCGACACATATAACGCCATGAATACCGGCGTGATCGACGCGGTGATGATCGGGCCATCAGGCATTCGCTCGTATAAGCTGAACGAGACCGCCAAATATGTCACCACCAACATTCCATCGGCTTTGGACAGTTTCTATCTGCTGATGAACCAATCAAGCTGGGATAACCTCAGTGATGAACATAAAGAAAAATTGACTGGAATGACGGGTCGCTATCTGAGCCTGCGTGGGGCGCAAGCTTCTACGAGGCAGGTCAATCAGGGCTTGAATTGGCAAGAGAAAGCGGCGTCGAACTGATCCAAATTGATGGAGAAGCGGACGCAGAATTCCGCGAGACAATGAAGCCCACGCTCGATCAGTTTATCGAAAAAGTAGGCCAGGAAAAGGGTGTCGACGGTCACATGATCGTTGACGCATTGGCTGGCAACTAAACCATGGATGACCAAAAGATTGGGGTGCCGGTGCAGCAACAAAATGCTGTCTGGCGCCGCTGGGTTGAGGCGCCATTGGTTGTATGTGGCGCTGCCCTTGTCTTCGTGTTGATGGGGCTTTCTTTTTCGGACGCTCTGTTGCGGTCACTGTTTAACATGCCCATTTTTGGCGCCAATGATTATGCGCAAATATTGCTGTCTTTTGCGGTTGCCATCAGCTGCCACTCTGTGTGCTCTCTGGGCGACTTATTGCGATCGATACCATTACCAACATGATGCCCAAGCCAGTGCAGAATGTGCTGGATTGGCTCGTCACCATAATGGGCGTTGTGATCTTGAGCTATCTGACGTGGCGCGCCTTTTCCAATGCTTTGGAGGCCGCCACCTTTGGTGAAAGCACCTTATTGCTGCAATTGCCTTTCGGCCCCTCTTATTATGCGGTTGCCGCCGGCAGCGGCTTGAGTGCCGTGCTGCTGCTGGTGGAAAGGGTCTTGCGATGAGCCCGGAGATATACGGTATTCTGGGGTTCGTTGCCCTTTTTGCGTTCCTAGCCATGGGGGCGCCCGTGGCCATAGCCTTATTGGTTGTCGGCTTTGTTGGCACCATTCTTCTGTCCGGTTTTCAAGCCGCCGCTTTCACGCTAAGTGGGCAGGTTTTCGCCACGGTCACCGTTTATGAATTGACGATCATTCCACTGTTTATCCTGATGGGCAATCTGGCCTCCGCTGCCGGACTGAGTCGAGATTTATTCGAGGCCGCCCACAAGATGATCGGTCGTTTTAAGGGGGGGCGGTTTGGCCGCAGCCACGATTGTCGGCTGCGCGGGGGCTTTGCCGCGCTGTCCGGTTCGTCCATCGCCTCGGCCATCACCATGGGCAAAGTCGCCTATCCAGAAATGCGGCGTTATAATTACGGGGGCCAAACTGGCCACTGGGTCCATTGCGGCCGGGGGCACATTGGGCATCCTTATTCCGCCTTCAACAGGCTTTGTCATTTATGCGGTGCTGACCGAAGAATCGATTGGCCGTCTGTTTATGGCCGGTGTTTTGCCCGGCATTTTGTTGACGACAATGTTTCTTGTTGCCATCGCAGTGGTGACCTTCTTCTGGCCTGAGGAAGGGCCACGCGGACCCAAGTTCACGACCAAGGAAAAACTCGCAAGCCTGATGCGGGCCACTGGCATTGGCGGCATTGTGTTGATCACCATCGGCGGTATTTACACCGGGCTCTTCACCCCGGTGGAGGCGGCAGGTGTCGGGGCGTTCTTTGCACTGTTCATGCTGATCATTCGCCGCAAATGTACGCTACCAACGCTTTATGATGTCAGCGCCGAAACCCTTAAAACCACAGGCATGGCCTTTTTCATTCTGATCGGGGGCCAATGTGTTCGCGCCCTTTGTCTCGCTCTCCCATCTGCCCGCCACCATCGCCGAGGGCATGGGCGCGTTGGCGCTGGGCACCTATGGCACGCTGGCGCTGATCCTACTGGGCTATGTCATTCTTGGAATGTTCATTGAAGGTCTGTCGCTTTTGGTCATCACGCTGCCCATCGTCTTCCCCGCTGGTTGTCGGCTTGGGCTTCGACCCCCATCTGGCTCGGCGTGGTGATGGTGATTGTTCTGGAAATGGGACTAATTTCGCCGCCCGTGGGGGTGAATGTCTTTATCGTCAAAAGCGTGGTGCAGGATGTGAAAATCGAAACCATCTTTGCGGGCATTATGCCCTTCTGGCTGGCCATGATCGCCACCCTGATATTGATTGTCATATTCCCGCAAATCGCACTCCTCTTGCCCAACGCCATGTATAATTAGGCTGAACCAAGGGCCTGTCTAGTGGCCGCAAACAAAGTCCCTCCCTTGATGGGGAGGGATTTAGGGTGGGGTGAAGGCACGCTGCACTGAACCCGCCCGACCGCAAATCCTTCACGACTTGATCGAAATATTATGCTAGGCCACCAGTCAAAACGACCCAGGATCAAGCCGATGACCAATCCCAAACCTCCTCACTTGGAGTGGCAGGAAAATGACATGCCGTTTTCACCTGAATTCGGCGATCATTTCTATTCTTATGCCGATGGGCGGCTGGAATGTGATTATGTCTTTATCCAGTCCAACAGCATTCCCCGTCGCTGGGCTGAAAGTGAGCGGTTCTCTATTGGCGAATTGGGATTCGGCACCGGCCTCAATTTTCTCGAAACCTGGCGGCAATGGCGCGAAACCGCCCGAGAAGGGCAAAGCCTGACCTTCACCTCGTTTGAACTCTATCCCATGAGCGCCGATCAGATCACCCGCGCTTTGCAACCCTGGCCGATGCTCAAAGAACTGCGCGAGAAAATGCTGTCTCATTGGGATAAAATCACTATTGGCGAGGCTGTGGAACTGGAACCGGGGGTGACCCTGCACTTGCAAATCGGTGATGTCACCGAAACGCTGCCCAATTGGCAGGGCGAAGCCGATGCGTGGTATTTGGATGGGTTTGCGCCCGCAAAGAACCCGGCCATGTGGGGCGAAGAACTGATGCAATCCTTGGCTGATCACACCAATGATGGCGGCACGTTCGCCACCTACACAGCGGCTGGTTGGGTGCGCCGCAACCTGCAAGCCGCTGGTTTTGAGGTGGTCCGCAAAAAGGGCCATGCAGGCAAACGGCAAATGATGTGCGGGACATTATCCAAACAGAAAACTGAATGATTGACGCGCCCCGTCACCCGTGCAATTCATGATGTGAACGCGACGGTCTCATATGCGCGAAAGCACATATGGGTGAAAAGGAACATGGTGCGATCGACCAATCCGGGGATCTATGCCAGGGCTGCCCCCCCCGCAACTGTAAGCGATGAGATTGCGACCAATATGCCACTGAGTTTTCGGGAAGGCTGGTCTCAATTGTTCGAATCGTGAGCCAGGAGACCTGCCGACGCAAACATAACTCAAATGCCGTCGGGCGGACGGTGGGGACATATCCCCGAGGGAGCGAAAATGAAAAAAATTCCAGCAACGGTGATTACCGGATTTCTAGGCGCGGGCAAAACAACCCTTGTGCGCCACGTGCTTAACAATGCCAAAGGCAAGCGCATTGCCTGATCATCAACGAGTTTGGCGATGTCGGCGTTGACCGTGACGTGCTGCAAGGTTGTGGCGACGAAGCTTGTGCCGAAACCGATATGGTTGAACTGGCCAATGGTTGCATTTGCTGCACCGTGGCCGAAGATTTTATTCCCACCATCACCGCCTTGCTGCAAAGCGATAATCGGCCCGACCACATCGTGATCGAAACTTCCGGCTTGGCGCTGCCGCAACCGCTGGTGCGCGCCTTTAACTGGCCAGAGATTAAAGCCGATGTCACCGTTGATGGTGTGGTGACTGTCGCCGATGCATCCGCGCTCGCTGCCGGGCGCTTTGCGTCAAATGAAGCCGCAGTGGATGCCCAGCGGCAACAAGATGAAATGCTCGATCATGAAACACCGTTGGGCGAATTGTTTGAAGATCAATTGATCTGCGCCGATTTGGTGCTGCTCAACAAAGCTGATTTGGTCGAACCTGCCGAACTTGAAAAAGTTGAGGCCGCGTTGCGCAAAGAATTGCGCCCGGGCGTCAAGCTGGTGCGTACCCACAAGGGTGAGATCGACATGGCCGCTTTGCTGGGCATCGAGGCAACCAGCGAGCTGGATATGGACGGGCGTAAATCCCACCATGAACACCATCACGAAGATGGCCACCACCACCATGAACATGATGATTTCGACAGCTTTTCTATTCGGTTACCCGAAGCCGCCAATAAGGCGCAATTGGGCGATGCGATCAGCAATGTGATCAAAGACTTCGACATTCTGCGCCTCAAAGGTTTTGCCGCGATCAAGGACGCGCCAGCGCGCCTGTCTGTTCAGGCAGTCGGCCCGCGGGTTGATACCTATTTTGACCGGCCATGGGCAAGCGACGAAGCCAAGCAAACCTCGCTGGTGGTGATCGGCCAGTCGCCCTTGGACCGCGCGGCAATTTCAGAACGGCTCGAAAAAGCCTTTTCCTGATGCATTTGCTCAGTGCTCAAGCTGGGGCGATCCAGCAAGAAGGTGAGGCGATTGACCTAGGCCAGTCACCCCGCACCGCTGCTTATTCTATCCGCTGCCGATAGTGAGTTGGCTGCCTTCGCCGGGGCCATTGATGCCCCAGGGCGTGGATGATGTGCGCCTCGCCAACACCATGCGCATGAGCCACAATTATTCGATTGATCTCTGGCTCGATGACACGGCGCAACACGCCAAATTGATTGTGGTGCGTTTGCTCGGCGGCCGCGCTTATTGGACCTATGGCGTCGATCAACTCGCCGCCATTTGTGCGGATAAGGGCATCGAACTGGCGCTGCTGCCCGGCGATGCCAATCCCGACCCGGATTTGAAAAGCCGTTCCACCATTGATGGCGAAGTGTATGAGCAATTGCATCAAAGCTTTATCGCGGGGCGGGGGCACAAAATCTGAGTGATTTGCTGGGTTTTTTGCGCCATCGCGCCAAGGGCGACACTGCTGAGCTGGCCCCGCCCGTGGCCGCGCCGAATGCGGCCATTTGGCATGAGCGGCAATTGGTCAGCAACCTCAACAAGATCGCAAATGATACGACAGCTAAATATGCGCCGATCATCGCCTATCGCGCCTTGATGGATGGCGGCAATCTGCGTCCCCATCGAGCGCATGGCGCGCGCGCTGCACAAGCAAGGGCTGACCCCGCTGATCCTTTTGGTCACGAGCTTAAAGCAAGCCGAGCCGGTGCAATTTGCCCAAGAGATGTTCAAGCGGTTCAGCCCGCAAATCATCCTCAACGCCACTGGCTTTGCCCTCGGCATCAATGACTTAAGCGACGAAGATAATCCCTTCGCTTTCACCGATGCACCGATCTTACAATTGGTGCAGGCGGGTCGGGCGGAAGAAGTGTGGCATGGGGATGTGCAAGGCCTCAATGCCAAAGATTTGGCCATGCAAATAGTGTTGCCGGAACTGGATGGCCGATCCGGCAATATCCTGATCGCCCACAAAGCACAGAACATCTGGCACGATGCCAGCGAATGCCCGCTTTCCGTCAATGAACCCCATGTGCCCGGCATTGATGCCGCGGCGCGCCTCGCCAAAAATTGGGTCACCTTGCGGCAAAAACAGGCAGCTGACCGAAAGGTCGGCATTGTTTTGGCCAACTATCCCATCCGCGATGGCCGCTTGGCCAACGGCGTCGGCTATGACGCCCCAGCCTCCACCCTTAATATTTTGCGCTTTTTGCACGAGGCGGGTTATGCCCTCCCTGAGCTGCCCGAAACTGGCAACGCGCTGATCGAAATGTTGCAGGCGGGGGCCAACCAATGCTGCGCCAAAACGCGGTGAAAGTAGCGCTAAAATTACACTAGAATTTTACCTGAAATTCTATGAAATTTTACCTGAATTTGTACAAAATTCCATCGAAGAACGGTGGGGCAGTCCGACAACTGATCCGTTCTTCCGCGATGACCATTTTGAGTTGCCCGCCATCCAACTCGGCAATGCGGCCATTTTGATTCAACCGGCGCGGGGTTATGATCTGGATGAAGAAGCGATCTATCATGATCCCGATTTGGTGCCGCCCCATGGCTATTTTGCGGGCTATTTCTGGCTCAAGCACCAATTCGCCGCAGACGCCATCATCCACAATGGCAAGCATGGTAATTTGGAATGGCTGCCCGGTAAAGCCGTGGCGCTGAGCGACCAGTGCTATCCGCATCTATTGTGGGGACAATTGCCGCATTTCTATCCCCTTCATCGTCAATGATCCGGGCGAGGGAACACAGGCCAAACGCCGCACTGGCGCGGTGATCATCGACCACCTCACCCCGCCGCTCACCCGCGCCGAAACCTATGGCCCGCTCAAGGATTTAGAGGCGCTGGCCGACGAGTTTTACAATGCGTCGGGCATGGACCAACGCCGCATTAAAGATTTGAAACAACGCATCTTTGATCTGTGCGCTGACACAGGCCTGGCGGCCGATATGGGCTTGGGCGACAATCAAGATGATGATGCCTTGCAAACCATCGACACCTTTTTGTGCGAACTGAAAGAAGCGCAAATCCGCGATGGACTGCATATCCTTGGTGAAGCACCGAAAGACCGCTTGAAGCATGATTTGCTGGTGGCGTTGACCCGTGTGCCGCGCGGCAGCGAGCGCGATAAAGACAAATCGATCATTCGCGCCTTGGCCGATGATCTGGGCCTTGGTTTTGATCCCCTTTCCGCTGAGTTGGGTAAAGAATGGACCGGGCCGCGCCCGGAAATATTGCAAACACAACTCGACGAGAATTGGCGACATACGGGCCACACCGTTGAACGGCTTGAGCAACTCGCTTACGGGCTGGTGGCTGGCGAAGCGCAGCCAGAGGGTGGGTGGACCACAACGCGTGCGATCCTTGCCCATATTCTGAGCGACATTGCGCCGAAACTTCAACAATCCGGCGCGTTGGAAAAGGCCAATCTGCTGCACGGTTTAGAAGGCAAATTTGTTGCCCCCGGACCATCAGGCGCGCCAACGCGCGGACGTTTGGACGTGCTGCCCACAGGGCGCAACTTCTTCTCTCTGGATAACCGCGCCGTGCCCACGCCAACCGCATGGGAACTGGGCGTGAAATCAGCTGAAAATCTGGTCACCCGGCATTTTCAGGATCATGGGCTTTATCTCAAATCCATCGTGCTGTCCGTTTGGGGCACGGCCAATATGCGCACGGGTGGTGACGACATCGCGCAGGCTTTGGCGCTGATCGGGGCGAAACCAAAATGGGACTTTGGCTCCACTCGTGTTAGCGGCTATGAGATTATCCCGCTGGCGAAAATGGCGCGCCCGCGCGTTGATGTCACTTTGCGCATTTCAGGCTTTTTCCGCGATGCATTCCCGGCTCAAATCGACCTGTTCGACCGTGCCATCCGCGCCATCGGGGCGCTGGATGAACCAGAAGACATGAACCCCATCGCCGCACGTATGCGCAGCGATGCGCTGGACCTGATGCAAAAGGGCCGCGACGACGACGAGGCGGCCATGGAGGCGGGGCTTCCGCATTTTCGGCTCGAAGCCGGGCAGTTATGGCGCGGGGTTGCAGGGCATAATGGATTCGGGGCGTTGGAACGAATTGGGCGAAATTGCCGAAACATTCCTGAATTGGGGCCAATATGCCTATGGCACCAGGGCCAACGGTACGGTGGCCCGCGGCGCACTGGTCAATCGACTGAAGAGCATCGATGCGGTGGTTCACAATCAGGACAATCGTGAACATGATTTATTGGATAGCGATGATTATTACCAGTTTGAAGGCGGCTTGAGCGCCACAGCCAAGCATTTGCAGGGTGAAGCGCCCGCCAACTATCACAATGATCATTCGCGCCCGGAACGCCCGGTGGTCAAAACGCTGGAAGAAGAAATCGCCAAGGTGATGCGCTCGCGCGTGGTCAACCCAAAATGGATCAATGGCGTCATGCGCCATGGCTATAAGGCGCGTTCGAAATCATCGCCACCACCGATTATATGTTTGCCTTCGCCGCGACAACGGGCGCGGTAAAGTCGCATCATTTTGATCTGGCCTTTGAAGCTTTGTGCTCAATGATGAGGTGCGCGATTTTATTCAGGCCAACAATAAATATGGCTATGATGAATTGATTGATAAATTTAACGAGGCGATGCAGCGTGGCTTCTGGACGCCAAAACGCAATTCAGTTTACGCTTTTCTTGACCGTGATGGAGAGACCGAATGAGCAAAAAAACAGACAATATGACTGACGAAGAATTGAACGCCCGTCACGCAGAAAAGATGAAAAAGAAAAAGGCGGCGCGCGATAAAATCATCGCTACCAAAACCATAGAAAAAGGCCTGACCATCGTGCATACGGGCAAGGGCAAAGGCAAATCCACCGCCGCCTTTGGTATTGTGTTTCGCGCTCTGGGTAATGGCATGAAAGTGGCCGTTGTGCAGTTTGTGAAAGGCAAATGGGGTACTGGCGAACGCAATGTGCTCGATAAATTTCCCGACCAAGTTTCCCTCGCCACCATGGGCGAAGGCTTCACGTGGGAAACCCAAGATCGCCAGCGCGACATCGACGCGGCCCGCGCCGCATGGGAACAAGCCAAGGCGTTTATCCTCGATAGCGAGCATGACATTGTGCTCTGCGACGAACTGAACATCGTGCTGCGCTACGATTATTTGCCCATCGAAGAAGTGCTTGAAGTGCTTGAGCAAAAGCCAGAAATGAAGCACGTGATCATCACCGGCCGTAACGCCAAAGACGAGCTGATCGAAGCCGCAGATTTGGTGACCGACATGACGCAAGTGAAACATCCGTTCCGTTCAGGCGTGAAAGCGCAGGTTGGGATCGAGTTTTAGTCCCCCCACCCTTAATCCCTCCCCACGAGGGGGAGGGAATATGGAGTGTTCGCGAGTTTATATTTTCTCAGAAAAAGCCTAACTACCATTCTTGGCTCCCTCCCCTTGATGGGGGAGGGTTGGGGGGGTGGGGGGGTGCAAAACCGAACGACCAATCACTGAGAAGTGACAAATTTCTCGGCTTCTTTTTTTGCCTCATTTAGATGTCCGGCGGCCACAAGGGGCCAAGTTATTTCATAAAAATTGCTAAACACCTCAAAATATCCTAACGGGTCGTCATCGTATTTAATCGTTGGATATTGGATGCCGCGACGACGGAGCGAAGCGATAATGGCTTGGTTGCACCTCGCCCAATGCTCGAGGTCGCGAGGGTGGGGAAAGCTACTTAAGTCTCCAGAATCGACTTGGCGAGAAAAGCTTTCGAATAGGTTTCGAATTAGCATCATATCAGTTGCGAGGTCTTTAGAGGTTGTATGTACTCGTAAGTCAGCACGCTCTTTCACATGAAAGTAGTTTGTCGTTAAGCTGCCTATCAAAAAGCCCCAATATGACGCCCCAATAGAACCTTGATGTAAACATTGGATATTATGCTGTACACTAGCGAAATCGGGAATAGGTGGTCGAATAGCCTTTCGCCTAAAGGCGAAATTAAAGCTATCAAAATAGCAATTGCGATTGCATTTAGAGTTTTTTGCATTTCCAGCCTTTCTGTCTGGTGCTTTTTTTCGACTTTAACACTAATCGCAATGGAACGGCCAATTGAAACAATTGGTTGCTAGAGGCGTTAACGGCTAAAGTGATTGTTGAACCAAGGAGATCAAAATGGCCGATTTGGAACATGATGTGCAATTTGAGCAGTCCGGCAATCGGGGTCGATTTTTCACCAACCTAGGTGGCGGACACGAGGCCGAAATGACGTTTACTGATCGCGACGGCACCTTCGTGGTGGACCATACGGGTGTGCCCCAAAGCGTTTGAAGGCAAGGGGATTGCTCTTGAATTGGTCAAAGCCGGCGTTGAATATGCGCGGGAACATGACAAGAAAATTGAACCGTGTGCCCCTATGTGGTGATGCAATTTAAGCGCCATAAAGATTGGGCTGACATTGCTGTTTAAATAAGGAATTGCCCGTGAAAACTGTCAAAGAGCTGGTCGACGCCGCCACGGCAGAGATCGAAACCTTGTCCGTTGATGCGGCCAAGGCGGCGGTGGCGGCTGGAGATGCGCTCTTTGTCGATATCCGCGATATTCGTGAACTGAACCGCGAAGGGCGGATAGCTGGAGCGGTGCATGTGCCGCGCGGCATGCTCGAATTTTGGATCGATCCCACTTCGCCCTATCACAAGCCGGAGCTAGCCACCGACAAGAAACTAATCTTCTTTTGCGCCGCCGGCTGGCGCTCTGCCCTCGCCACCAAATCGGCCAAAGATATGGGGCTATGCCCATGTCGCTCATATGGAGGGGCGGCTTTGGTGCCTGGCGCGATACGCAGGGCGAGATTGTTGTGCCGAAGAAGGGTGGGCTGGAAAGTGTTTAGGCAGACAGCACTGCGCGCGCCCCAAACCCACCGTCATTACCGGGCTTGACCCGGTAATCCAGATACGAGCGACCAAAGGCGCACAATCTTGGTGCTTTGCCAATTTGAAAGTCATGCCTGGATTCCCGCGTACGCGGGAATGACAAGTGTGGGGTGAAACTCCATCTACCCCTTGTTCACAATCGCCGGAATGGCCTTTTGGAACTTGATCTTTTCCATCACCACCTGGCTGTAGGTCTTGGAGATAAACGGTTGGCGCATGAGGCTGTTGCGGACGAAGCGGTGGAAAGCGCGCATGTCGGTGGCCAGCACTTTCAGCACATAATCATACTCGCCGGTGGTGGCGTAGCATTCCAAAATCTCGGGGATGGACTCCACCAGTTGGATGAATTGCTCGATGTAATCATCGCTATGCCGTTGCAGGCTGATCTGCAACAAAATGGTTTCCTGATAGCCCCATTTTTTTCCGGCGAAACGGTGAGGCCATAGCCTTGAATAACGCCGGCCTCTTCAAGCGCATTGATGCGTCGCCACACTGAAGAAACCGAGCTGCCAACTTGATTGGCGATCTCTTGATTGGAGATACGGCTATTGGTTTGCAGGAGTTCGAGAATCTTTCCATCGATCTGATCGATTTTGAATGAACTACTCAAATAATGGCTCCAATATGAAATGATTGTGCGATTTATGCGTTTATAACCTGCAAATCTGATCAGCTTTGTCAAGAAAAATAGGCGATAATGGCCTCTGATTAGAGGGGGACATTATGGATTTTACAACGCTTGATCGCGATATTTTTGCTTATCCTGATTATGAGTTGCGCGACGGTATGGTCCGCGAGCGGGTCTTTTTGTCGGGCACGGATGTGTTGGTCCGCATCCCCGCTTGAACAAGCCAAACTGGACCAAGCCAACGGCCTGAATACCGCTGGCTTTATTTCGGGCTATCGTGGCTCGCCCCTCGGCGCCTATGACCAAGCGTTGATGAAAACTCAAGCGGCGCTGGACGAAAACAAGATCAGATTTCAACCCGCCATCAATGAAGATTTGGCCGCTACCGCGTTGATTGGCACGCAGGAAGTGGCAAGCGATCCTGAAAAGAATGTGGATGGCGTGTTTGGCATTTGGTACGGCAAGGGCCCGGGCGTCGACCGCTCTGGCGATGCGCTGAAACATGGCAACGCCCTTGGTGCCTCCAAACATGGCGGCGTGATCGCGTTTTTCGGCGATGATCATGGCTGCGTGTCCTCCTCCATGCCGCACCAGTCAGACCAGGCGGGCGAACATTATATGATGCCCGTGTTGCATCCCGCAGGCGTGGCTGACTATATCCCCTTCGGTCTTTATGGCTTTGCCGCCTCGCGCTACACAGCGCTTGGATCGGCTTTAAAACCATCTCAGAAGTGCTGGAAAGCAGCGCCGCGATTGAGGTGCCGGAACCACGCACCTTCAAAGACCCGGAAGATTTTACCCCGCCGCCCTTCGGCCTCAACCATGATCCCGCCACGAGCTTTGGCCCGGTGCTGGAGCAAAAACTGCTCGCCCGGCTGGATGCGATGCGCGCATTCGCCAAGGCCAACCCAATCGATAAGGTCGCGTTTGGCGCAAAGCAGCCCAAAATTGCGATTGTTGCTGTGGGCAAAGCCTTCGCTGATTTGATGCAGACGCTGCGCGATTTGGATATCAGCGAGGCAAAAGCCAAACGCATGGGGCTGGGCGTTTTTAAGGTCGGTCTTGTGTGGCCAATTGAGCCAACGGGCTATCAACGCTTTTTGGCGAAAGCTGAAAAATTGCTGGTGGTGGAAGAAAAACGCGCTGTGGTTGAAACGCAGTTGAAAGAGCTGTTTTTCAACCAGCGCAATTTCAGCATTATCGGTAAAAAAGACCTTGAGGGCGCCCCGCTTATGCCGGAAGCGGGCGAGCTGCGCCCTTCAATTTTGGCGCAGGTTGTTCATGGATACCTAGAGCTTGAAGGCCTTCCTCCTTCCGCCTTGCCTGCGCCAAATCTCGATGAGATCGATGTGGGCGGCCGCGTGCCCTATTTCTGTTCCGGCTGCCCCCACAATCGGTCAACCAAACTGCCTGAAGGCAGCACCGCGCTACCCGGCATCGGCTGCCATTTCATGGCCTCATGGATGGGGCGGGAAACCAAAGGCATCGTGCAAATGGGCGGTGAGGGGGTCAATTGGATTGGCATGGAATCCTACACCGGCAAAAAGCACATCTTCCAAAATTTGGGCGACGGCACCTATTTCCACTCTGGCTTGATGGCAATTCGGCAGGCCGTCGCCGCCAAGTCGAACGTGACATACAAAATCCTTTATAACCACGCCGTCGCAATGACGGGTGGACAGGATGTGGATGGCGAATTAAGCGTTGAAGCCATCGTGGCGCAATTGAAAGGCGAGGGCATCGAACGTATTGCGTTGGTCAGCGATCAGCCCGAACGATTCCCGCGCGGCTTGATGCGCGGCGAGGGGCTAAGCCTTGACCACCGCAAAAATCTCGAAGCCGTGCAAACAGAATTGCGCGATATCAACGGTGTGACCGCATTGATTTACGATCAAGGTTGCGCCAGCGAAAAGCGCCGCAAGCGCAAACGCGGACTGATTGAAGACCCGAAAAAACGCGTCTTTATCAATCCCCGACGTCTGCGAAGGCTGTGGCGATTGCTCAGTGCAGTCCAACTGTATTTCGATCAGCCCGGTCAAAACCAAATGGGGCGTGAAGCGCACCATCGATCAATCTTCCTGCAATAAAGATTTTTCCTGCGTCGAAGGCTTTTGCCCCCAGCTTTGTGACCATCGAAGGCGATGAAGAAAAAGCCAAAGGTGACCAACATCGGCGCGACCATTTGCTGAGCCATATCGCGAACTTGCCAGAACCAAAGTTCGCCGACACAGGCGAAGTGTTGATCACTGGCGTGGGCGGCACTGGCGTGGTGACCGTGGGCGCAGTGCTGGCGATGGCGGCACACCTGCAAGGCAAGGGCGCATCAGTGTTGGACTTTATGGGCTTTGCCCCAAAAAGGTGGCGCAGTGATCTCGCACCTTAAGATTTTGGAGAAGCCGGGTTTGGATACCCCAGTGCGGATCGACAAGGGCGATGCTACTGCGGTGATTGCGTGCGATTTGGTGGTGGCCAATATGCCTGAACCTATGGCCTGCCTTGCTCGCGACAAAACGCATGTAATCGCTAACACCAAAATCCTGCCCACAGCAGATTTTGTGCTGCGCGGCTTGGCCGACTTCCAAGAAGAAATGCGGCTGAAAAAGCTGAAAGAAGGCGCTCAAAAAGTGGATTTCTTTGATGTGACCGACCTGTCTGTCGCGCTGTTTGGCGACAGCGTTTTCTCCAACATGATGTTGACCGGCATGGCGTGGCAAAAAGGGCAAGTGCCTTTGGATGGCGATGCCATTCGCCGCGCCATTGAGCTGAACGGCAAAGCAGTTGAAGCCAATTTAAATGCGTTTGAACTGGGCCGTTTGATTGCCGAGCAGCCGGACCTGTTCGTCCAAGAACTGGACGGTGAGCTTGAGCAAACTCTAGAAGAACTGATCGCTGACCGCAGCGCGTTTCTTACCCGCTATCAAAACGCACAGTATGCTGAGCGTTACAAAAATGTGGTTGCGAAGGTGCAAGCAGCGGAAAGCGACTTGGGCAAAACGGGCTTGAGCGAAATTGTGGCGCACCAACTGGCGCGGGTCATGGCTTATAAGGATGAATATGAGGTCGCGCGTCTGCACCTTGAAACAGCACATCTCAATGAGATGAAAGGGCGGTTCAAGCAAGGCGCCAAAATGACCTTCCATATGGCACCACCGATGCTCAATTGGGTGAAAGAGCCAAATGGCCGCCCGAAAAAGTTCGCCATTCCCGGCGCGGTGGCGATGCCGAGCCTGAAGCTACTCAATGCCATGCGCCCCTTGCGCGGTACGGCATTTGACGTGTTCGGCATCAGCAAAGACCGCCGCGACGAACGTAAGCTTCGGGACGACTATTTAGCACTGGTGCAAGATTTGGCGTCTAATCTGAATGCCGGTAACCACAGCGATGCGATGAAAAAGGCCAAGCTGGTCGATATGGTCAAAGGCTATGGCGTGGTGAAGGAACAGGCACTGGAGAAATATCAAAAGGCGCTGGCGGAACTAGCCTAGGGATAGGCATGAATTTGGGGCGACATTACCCCACCCTTAATCCCTCCTCATCAAGGGGAGCGAAAAGAGCGTCTGTTTGGGCAGGACCCTTCCGCACGCACAGCGTCATCCTCTAG
>LLEO01000075.1_pt1 | contig 18789 bp, 30 predicted proteins | sample 595861 | NCBI WGS metagenome assembly LLEO01 (sample SAMN02919315, study PRJNA255460) | bioreactor metagenome | biome: chemostat; feature: culture 2012_25.1; material: sediment; isolation source: day35 25degC chemostat 2012 inoculated with Wadden Sea sediment taken from... | place: Germany: Bremen ... | reverse complement strand
TTTTCCTCGGCCGGGCGTTTGCCGCCCAGCACCGGGGGATCTCGATCTTCATGACCTTTTCGATGTCACGCAGCAGTCCCAGTTCGACCCCCGACACGAAGGAGATCGCGTCCCCATCAGCACCGGCACGCGCCGTGCGCCCAATGCGGTGAACATAGTTGTCGGCGACCTCGGGCAGGTCAAAGTTATAGACATGCTCACGCCGGGAATGTCGATGCCACGTGCGGCGACATCGGTGGCAACCAGAATACGTGCCTCGCCCGCGCGGAACGCGGCAAGGGCGCGGTCACGCTGGCCTTGGCTTTTGTTGCCGTGGATCGAGACAGCCTTGAAGCCTTCATGTACCAGATGCTTCATCAGCTTCTCGGCACCATGCTTGGTGCGCGAGAAAACGAGCGACAGCGCCTGATCGTCATGGCTCAGAAGGTCGATCAATCTGTTGATCTTCGCATTGCGATCGGGGGCAGAAGTATAGGCCCTGTGTCACCTTGTCCGCGGCTTTGCCCGGAGGTGAAACCTGCACGCGGGCCGGGTCTTTCAGGTAGGCTTGTGACAGCTCTGCCATCAGTTTGGGCATGGTCGCGGAAAACAGCATGGTCTGGCGCGGCTCGCCCAGCGCCGGGGCAATTTTGCGCAATGCATGAATGAACCCCATGTCGAGCATCTGGTCGGCCTCGTCCAAAACAAGGAAGGTTGCCGTATCCAAGCGGATCGAGCCGCGGTCCATCAGGTCGATCAGTCGACCCGGCGTGGCAACCAGAATGTCGATCCCGTTGGCCAGCATGCTGATCTGTTTGTTGATCGATACGCCTCCGACCACGGTACGTACTTTCAGGTGGGTACCCTGCACATAAAGGCGCAGGTTGTCGGCGATCTGGTTCACCAGCTCGCGCGTTGGCGCCAGCACCAGTGCTTTCACCGATTTCGGCTGACGTTTGTCATGGTTGCTTAGCAGCTGGTGGATCAGCGGCAGGCCAAACGCAGCGGTCTTGCCGGTGCCGGTTTGGGCCAGGCCCATTACGTCACGGCCTTCCAGCACCAAGGGAATGGCCTGAACTTGAATGGGGGTGGGGGTCTCGTAACCAGCTTCTGTCACGGCCGAGACCAGTTTCGGGTCCAGCCCGAGATCTGCAAATTTTGTCATCTTCGTCTTTCTGGCACACGCGATGGTGCACCGCTGTCACGCGGGTGGGGCTGTTGCGCCCGTCGCTTAGGTTTGCAGCAAATGCTCGCGCGCGGGCCGAATGCCCATGCGCCGATCTGGCCGCTAGAACCCCGCGTGATTTGGGAACTTGTGGAAAAGACTGTCTGCCTCACATCTGGGGCGGGTCGCTCACGCGTCGACCGGACAGTTACCCCGCGTATCACAGCCAAAAGCACACAAGTCAACGGAAATGATGCCGCTGCATTGGGAAAAGCCTTTTCTGCAAGGCAGAATTGCTCTAAGGAACCCTCCGTCTTTGGGTGGTTCAAAGACAGATTCATTATAGGAGGCCGTAATGGCTATAAAGTCGCCGTCGTAGGCGCCACGGGCAACGTGGGCCGCGAAATGCTGAACATCCTGCAGAACGCCAGTTTCCTGTAGACGAGATCGCAGCGCTTGCATCGCGCCGTTCGCTCGGTACTGAAGTCAGCTTTGGTGACAAGACCCTGACCACCCAGGATCTGGACACCTTCGACTTCACCGGCTGGGACATGGCGCTGTTCGCCGTGGGTTCGGATGCCACCAAAACCTACGCACCCAAAGCGGCTGCGGCTGGCTGTGTGGTGATCGATAACTCGTCGCTGTACCGTTACGACCCCGACATCCCGCTGATTGTTCCGGAAGTAAACCCGGACGCGATCCACGGCTATAAAAACAAGAACATCATCGCGAACCCCAACTGCTCGACCGCGCAGATGGTTGTGGCGCTGAAGCCTCTGCATGACCGCGCCAAAATCAAGCGCGTTGTCGTGTCGACCTATCAGTCGGTGTCGGGCTCGGGCAAAGACGCGATTGACGAACTGTGGAACCAGACCAAGGGCATGTATGTCCCCGGTCAGGAAGTCGCGCCGAAGGTTTACCCCAAGCAGATCGCCTTCAACGTGATCCCGCATATCGACGTCTTCATGGACTCGGGCGACACGAAAGAAGAGTGGAAGATGGTGGCCGAGACGAAGAAAATCGTCGATCCCTCGATCAAAGTCACCGCCACCTGCGTGCGCGTGCCGGTCTTCGTGGGCCACTCGGAATCGATCAACATCGAAACCGAAGAGTTCCTGGACGAAGACGAAGCCCGCGACATCCTGCGTACAGCCCCCGGCATTCTGGTCGTGGATAAGCGCGAGAACGGCGGCTACGTGACCCCGGTCGAATGCGTCGGCGACTTCGCCACCTTCATCAGCCGTATCCGTCAGGACGTGACGGTCGAGAATGGCCTGAACATGTGGTGTGTCTCGGACAACCTGCGTAAGGGCGCCGCCCTGAACGCCGTCCAGATCGCCGAGCTTCTGGGCCGTGAGGTTCTGAAGAAGGGCTGATTGACCCTCGATAGATTAAGAGAAAGCCCTGCCATTTGGCGGGGCTTTTTTTGTGGGGTGGTGTTTGTTTTGGGGCCAAATTACCGGATGCAGCGTACAGGATGAGTGTCAACTTACGTCGCGTCGTTTTCAGCGAGGGTCTTCTGGTAGAGCTGCACCGCCTCCACAAAGGCGAGAGCAGTCTTGGCATTTGACACCATGTATTCCTCGGCCACCCCCGTCTGAGACCGAAATGCGATCTGACCATAAACGCAGATTGGAACTTGGTAGTTTCCCTTGAAGCGTCGGTCTGGCGAGCCGTCCTTGTTCGTTTTCGCCCAAGTATGCCCAACCACTTCGGCATCGCTTGGCACGCCCTCCGTCTCGTGGAACCGCACCCCTTCAATTTCGATCTTCAATTCGCGAATGTCGATGAGGCAAATACACCATCAACACGAGGTATAACCGCGACACCGGGGTAGATCAGTATGTCGTCGCCATTGGCGTTCTCGAAACGCATTGCCCGTCCCGAGAACTGGATCAGGTCAGTAGAACTGAACTCGAAGATGACTGGATGCCTGTCGACAGTTCGGTTGGCGATGGTTCGTTCGACAAACTGGTTCGTGGACCTATCGGCAGTCAGATCCCATTTCTTGCTGCTCTGTTTGAGGCCATCGAACGCCCGAACCATGGATGAATAAGCGCGCTGTGCCGCGTCCCCAGCCTCGAACGTCACGGCGATCTTGGTGTTGTCCTCCCAGTTCTCTAGCCGCTCGACCTCAGTCTGCGTGACCGGCAGCGCCGCTTCCAGCTCTGCAATTCGGTTCTTGTAGAACCAACGAAACAAGCTCGCTTTGCGGCGGTTCAGTTCGCCTTTCTGCTTGATCTCCTCATCGCGAGCCTCTTTCAAATCAGACTTGACCTGCGACTGCTGTTCGCGTGCTTTCAATATCAGGTCACGCAAAGGGATAAGCGAAGTGCTAGTCAGCACCTCGACCGAAGCACTGGCAATCTCGTTCATCCCTGCTTGGGGCATGTAGACCTTTGCCGATGCAGGGTTATTTCCAGCCGCAGGACTTCCCACAGGTGGAGGGGTAAAACTCTCTGGCTCAGAAGCGGGTTGAGGGGCTGGTGCACGAGGTGTCTTTCCGGCAGGAACCAAGAGAGTGCTGTAGGACAGGCCGGTTCCCGGCGCTCCGGCCGTAGCGCGGACACCTTGTCGACCGATATTGACCGAGGCACCCGGAACGCCAATGCTCGTACTGATGCCACGCTTGCCGATGTTGATCCTAACGCCGGGGAAAAGTGTAAACGTCTGCCTGAAACGAAGTGTCATACAACCAACCTAAAGATTCCCTCTCAACTTAGCCGCGCTCGTTGCTTTGCGCCACAACCTAATAGAGAGGCCGAAATAATCGGTCGTGAAGGCAAAAAGCGGAAGTCTGACTGGGTGCGGCGAGAGCCCACTGAATTCCACACACAACTCATCGACCATGAGCACTCAGATCAACCATGAAAATCGCAAGGGTCTCCGTCTAGCATCTAAGCGCCCACACGAACGGCCAGTCTGAAATCAGCATCGAAACCACTCTGCGCTGGCCCGAGGGTAAGACCCTCTCGTGGTCACCCTAAACGCCACGGGGTGACGCCTCGAAGAAATGGGCAGCGGCAGTGGGCCGCTGTCCCCAGAGTGAGGTGTGACTACGCCTCGGCCTCTGCCAGCCAGCTGTCCAGCTCGCGGCGCAGCGCGCTCCAATCGGTATAGTCGTGATCCGTGTCCAGATCAGCCTCGGGGTCTTTTTCCGCAATAATGCGCCGCATGACGAAACGGCTTAGGACGCCGTATTCGGACGGCATATAGGCACCCGCCACTTGGACGACACGGCTGGGCGTCCAACTGGTGGCCTCTGTGAACTCACTCAAAATCCGCTCCAGCCCGCGCCAGTCGTCTGCATCATGCCCCGCCGCGGCGAGCGATACGGACAAAAACAACGTAGGCATCTGCCCAGCTGCGTGGCGTGCGCGCTGGCGAACTCGGCCACGTCGGGCTGGTAGTGCCCAACATGCACAGACCCTGCCATGACCGCGGCGTCATACCGGCCAAGGTCGACATCTTTTGCATCGGCAAGCGGCAGCAACTCGACCGAGTGGTCCAGTTCATGGATCCTGTCAGCGACCCACCGGGCAACCTTGCGCGTGTGGCCCTCGCTTGTGGCATAAGAAACAAGAATTTTCATGGGAACCTCCTTCGGCATGGCAGGCCGATCAAACCGCGCTCAGTCTGGCACGTTTTCAGGAGGGTTTCATTGACTGGCGTCAATTGCGGGGCGCAGGCGGATATCGCCGCGCCCCGCCAAAAGCTTACAGCGCTTCGAAGGCGCCGGTTTCGGCGTTGAAGAATTCCAATCCGCCTGCACCGATATCCGTCCACAATCCGTGCAGCGTCAGTTGTTCTGATTCAACTGCATCCTGGATGAAGGGGAAGGTCATCAGGTTTTCCAGCGACACCAACACGCCTTCTTTCTCAAGCGTGTCGTCGTCGATCTCGCGTCGTTTCCACCAAGACGCTCGTAACCCGGCTTAAGAATGTCGATCCAGCGACCCACGAACGATGTATTCTCGGCCAGCTCGGGCGCATTGCCCAAACACTTCTCGTGGAAGCCCTTGACGCCACCGCATTTCGAATGACCCAACACGATCAGGTGTGACACTTTAAGGGCGGTGACCGCGTATTCCACAGCCGCCGAGGTGCCATGATAATCCCCATCCGGCGCGAACGGGGGAACAAGGTTGGCGATGTTACGATGCAGGAAGATCTCGCCCTGATCAGCGCCAAACATTTGAGTCACATGAACACGGCTGTCGCAGCACGAAATAATCATGCTACGCGGGCGCTGGCCTTCGTCTGCCAGACGGCGATACCAAGATTTATTCTCGGAGAATGTCGTGGCGTTCCAACCGTGATAACGCTGCACAAGGTAGCTAGGAAGTGGGCGAGCTTTATTCATGTTCGTCTCCTGTCTGCATCGAAAAGTTTCTACGCTGTAAACCCGCCAAATTCGAGCAATTTTTAGACACAGGTATACGATTTCTTGAGGCCCTGCGGTCATTCTACCCCCGAGGGATAGATACAACCGGGGTGCTGGGATGACTGACATAGCGAAATTGACTTACTTCGAAGATATCCAACTGGATCGGGATCAACTGCGCGCGCTGTATGTGCGGTTTGGCCCGATTCAGGCGGACCGCAATCTAAACCAATCGCTTGAGGATCTGGCTCTGTGGCTGGGGCGGCTGCAGCATGCCCAGAAATCCCGAAGGTATGGGGACCTGCGGCAAGGGGCCCAAGATCTGAAGCGCATCGCGCAACGGCTGGGCATGACAACCTTGGCCCGCGTGGCCCGCGATGTGGCAGAACAATGCGTCGCACAGGATCCAGCAGCATTGCCCGCTACGCTTGCCCGTTTGAACCGTGTAGGGGAGCGCAGCCTGATTGCCGTGTGGGATCATCAGGACATGTCGCTTTAGTCAGGTGCATATCGGGGGATTGCCCTTGCGCCGGGGCGCGCTACTCTGCCAGTCAGAACCGGCACAGATAAGGACCGAAGCCCCGATGACCCTGACTTTCGCCAGCCAAACTGACGCGACTATCCCGCTTTATCTGATCGAGAAAAGCGACACGCTGTCCACGCTTCCGAAATCAGCCCAGACATGGGCGGATGCCAATGGATTTGATGGGGGGCTGGGGAAATGTTTGGTCGTGCCGTCGACCGCTGGCGGGATCGAGATGGCTTTGATTGGTCTTGGCACCGCAGCAGCACGCAAACGAAAGCGGTTTGGCGCTGTTGCCGCGCGGGGCGCGCTGCCTGAAGGCGTGTATCAACTGGCCAGCGCACATTCGGATCAGATCACGCAGGAATTTGCCCTTGGCTGGCTGCTGGAAGGCTATCGCTTCGACCGCTACGCCAAGCAATCCATCCCGAAAGCGCAGCTTGTCGCCCCCGACGGCGTGAACGCCGCGCAACTGGAAGCCATCGCCGCGGGCGAGCTTACGACGCGCGACCTGATCAATACCCCGGCCGAAGATATGGGCCCGGACGAGCTGGAACTGGCGGCAAGCAAATTAGCCAAGACGCATGGGGCGACGATCACGACCATCTCGGGCAAAGCGCTACTGGATCAGAATTTCCCCGATGGTCCACGCGGTTGGTCGCGCCGCCGCGCGTGCGCCGCGTCTGATTGACATGCGCTGGGGCGACGAAGGACCGACGCTGACCTTGGTCGGCAAGGGTGTGTGCTTTGACACGGGCGGGCTGAACCTGAAGCCCGGCGCCTCGATGGGTTTGATGAAGAAAGACATGGGCGGGGCGGCCACGGTGCTGGGGCTGGCGCAAATGATCATGACGCTTGGCCTGAAGCTGCGCCTGCGGGTTCTGATCCCAGCGGTGGAAAACGCCGTTGCTGGCAATGCGTTCCGCCCGGGCGACATCCTGACGTCCCGCAAGGGTCTAACGGTCGAGATCAATAATACGGATGCCGAGGGCCGCCTTGTACTGGCCGACGCGCTGGCGCTGGCGGATGAGGACAAACCGGACCTGATCGTCTCGATGGCCACATTGACCGGGGCCGCGCGCGTCGCGGTTGGGCCGGATCTGTCGCCCTTCTATGCAACCGAAACGGCGGATGCCAACGCCCTGCGCAAAGGCGCGCAGTCCAGCGCCGACCCCGTGTGGGAGATGCCGTTCTGGGAGCCCTACGAGGCGATGATCGAACCTGGCATCGCTGACCTAGACAACGCGCCGAAAGGCGGGTTTGCGGGGTCCATCACCGCCGCACTGTTCCTGAAACGCTTCGTGACCGACACGCCGCGCTATATGCATTTCGACATCTACGGTTGGAATCCAACCGCCGTGCCGGGTCGCCGAAAGGGGGCGTGGGGATGGGCGCGCGGGCTCTGCTTGATGCGCTGCCTGACATGTTGGGCCTGTGATGGACCGTAGGCTGACCCCCGCCAATGACTATGTCGCGCATGAAAGCTTGCGTGGACAGATTGATACTCCACGTTACACAGAAGGGACTTGGGCACAGGTGATCGCCCCAAAAGTCCCGCTACTAAAAGCCCCAAACGGAAACAGAGACCGCGAATTGGTCTTGGGAGAGGGATTTTGCATCCTTGACGAACGTGACGGATTCGCATTCGGCTTTGCCCAGAAGGATGGATATGTCGGGTATCTCAAGCCATCATGGCTACACTCCCCTTCCTGGATCGCCACACATCGGGTCGGCAGCATTCGCACCTACGCCAAGGAGGTTCCCGAACTCAAAGACACCGGCCCGATCATTGATCTGGCTTTCGGGTCGCTTGTAAGCGTCACGGATGAACAGGGGGCGTGGTCCGAGATCGTTCTCCGATCCGCAGACAGCGCCGAGAATGGCATTCCATTCTATGTCCCGACCGCCCATCTGCGCCCATGGGACGCGCCGTTCACAGATCCTGCAAATGTCGCAGAACTTTTTCTTGGAACCCCATACCTGTGGGGAGGAAACTCGAGCTTCGGCATTGACTGTTCAGGGTTGGTGCAGGCCGCTCTGCATGCTTGCTTCATTGATTGCCCCGGTGATAGCGATCTGCAAGAGGCCGCCTTGGGTCACGACATCCCCGAGGGCACGCAGCTACAACGTGGAGACATTCTGTTTTGGAAGGGCCATGTGGCGATGGTGGTGGACGCCGACCGGATCATTCATGCCAACGCGCATCACATGTCGGTGGTCTATGAGAACACAGCGGATGCCATCGCGCGGATTGAAGCACAGGGCGATGGCCCCGTCACCGCGCGCAAGCGGTTGTAGGTTTATTCGACCGCGCGGATCAGCTTGCGTTCCAGCACCCGCAGCACAGTGCGCAGGTCACTTCCGCGTTTCAGAATGCGCCCGTCCATACCAATGACCGAGTACTGCCCCTGCTTGCCACGCAGCTTGGGTCGCTTCTCGATTCGGTAGATGGGGTGCTCTGCGGTGCGCCGGAAGATCGAAAAGATCGCAACGTCACTCAGAAAGCTCATCCCGTAATCGCGCCATTCACCAGCGGCAACCATGCGTCCATACAGCCCCATGATGGCGCCAAGTTCGATGCGATTAAAGGCGACCTGCTCGGCCGGTTTGCCTGCCCCTTGGAAGGCGTCGTTGTCTGCCAGTTCATAAATTCAGAGTGGACCGACATGGTAAACAAATCAATACCTGCCCCAGTTTTGCCCAAAAATGACCGGTAAGTTACCTTTCAGCGACCGCGTTAACGCCCCCTTGGAAGGGAAATATTAATACGTCACGAGCGAGGGCTCTTCCGGCGCCGCGAGAACAGCCCCCATCCAGTAAGCGGCGTCGGAATCGACAACGTTCCCCAAACTCCAGTCCTCTTGCGCGCCCTCATTCGTGACGCATTGCGCGCAGTTTTTGTGAAATGCAAAACGCATTATTGACCGCGCGGTCGGTTTTGTGCATCCTAGAACCGAGTGATCTTGGGGGAGGCCACATGACGCCGCAGGAAATCGCAGAGAAAAGTGCCGACGCAATGTGGGCCGACGATCCGGCCAGTCAGGAACTGGGCATGCGGATCGATTCCGTTGCGCCGGGCTGCGCTGTCCTGTCGATGGAAATCCGCAAGGATATGGTGAACGGGCACGGATCCTGCCATGGCGGGTTCTCTTTCACGCTGGCCGACAGCGCCTTTGCCTTCGCCTGCAACAGCTACAACAACCGCGTGGTCGGGCAGCACTGCTCGATCACCTATCTTAGCCCGGGCAAACTGGGCGAGCGCCTGACCGCCACCGCGACCGAAACCAGCCGCACCGGCCGCTCGGGTATTTATGACGTTACCGTCACTGGGGAAGACGGGCGCACGGTGGTCCTGTTTCGCGGTCATTCGCGACAGGTCAGCGGCACACATTTTGACGAACAAGACGGATAGAAGCACCGGAGCACGCGCTCTGGTCGGAGGAGAGACATGAAAGACCTGACACCTCGCAAGGAAGACCTTGACCCGATTGAAATCGCATCGCGCGATGAGATTGCCGCCACGCAGCTTGAGCGTATGAAATGGTCGTTGAAACACGCCTATGAAAACGTGCCGTTCTATCGCAAAAGCTTCGACGACGCGGGTGTGCATCCTGACGATCTGAAATCGCTGTCGGATCTGGCCAAGTTCCCCTTCACCGTCAAACAGGACCTGCGCGACAACTATCCGTTCGGTCTGTTTGCCGTCCCGCGCGAGCAGATTTCGCGCATCCACGCCAGCTCGGGCACCACGGGTCAGCCGACCGTTGTAGGCTATACCAAGAATGACCTGACAATGTGGGCCAGCGTCGTTGCCCGCTGCATGCGCGCCTCGGGTCTGCGTCCGGGTGACGTGCTGCACAACGCCTATGGTTATGGCCTGTTTACCGGTGGTCTGGGGTGTCCATGGCGGCGCCGAAGCTGCTGGCCTGACCGTGGTTCCGGTCTCGGGCGGGATGACCCAGCGCCAGGTGCGTCTGATTGAAGATTTCCGCGCTGACGGTATCACCGTGACGCCCTCTTACGCGCTGTCCATTCTGGACGAATACGCCAAGCAGGGTCTGGACCCGCGCAAAAGCCCGCTGAAGGTTGGCATCTTCGGCGCCGAGCCGTGGACCAACAACATGCGTCGCGAAATCGAAGAGGCCTTCGACATGCACGCGGTCGACATCTACGGCCTGTCGGAAGTGATCGGACCGGGCGTGGCCAACGAATGTGTAGAAACCAAAGACGGCCTGCACATCTGGGAAGATCACTTCTATCCCGAGATCATCAACCCCGAGACCGGCGAGGTCTGCGAAGATGGTGAGCTGGGCGAGCTGGTGTTCACCTCGCTGACCAAGGAAGGTTTCCCGATCATCCGCTACCGCACCCGCGACCTGACGCGTTTGTTGCCAGGCACTGCGCGCTCGATGCGCCGGATGGAGAAGATCACTGGTCGTTCGGACGACATGATCATCCTGCGTGGCGTGAACGTCTTCCCGACCCAGATCGAAGAGCAGCTGATGGACGTGCCCGCGCTGAGCCCCGCACTTCCAGATCGAGCTGGTCCGCCCGGGCCGCATGGACGAGATGCATATCCACGTGGAAATGGCCGAAGGTCAGTCGCAGGAAGGCGCAGAAGCCGCCGCCCGCGCCCTGTCTGGCAAGATCAAATCCAATGTGGGCGTCAGTGCTAAAGTGCATGTTGCCGACGGTGGTAAGGTTGCACGAAGCGAGGGTAAGGCTGTAAGGGTCGTTGATAACCGCCCGAAGGAGTAATCCATGCCACGTGGGATCGCCCGTGATCACGAAGAAAAACGCGCTGCCATCCGCAAGGGGGCAGCGGCCTATTTCGCGGAACACGGGTTTGACCGCGCGTCAATGACGGCTGCAGCCAAGCATTGTGGGGTCTCAAAAGCGCTGATCTATCATTACTATGACAGCAAAGAGGCCCTGCTTTACGACATTCTGGACCACCACCTGTCCAAGCTGGTGGCCGACGTTGAAGCGGCCCCCGAAACCGACGGGCTGCGGGGTTTGGTGCGGGCCATTCTGCTTGCTTATAAGGCGCGGATGCCGAGCACAAATTGCAGCTGGACAGCCTGACCGTGCTTGAACCGGACCAGCAGGCGCCTCTGGTGGAACTGCAGCGCCGCCTGATCGACATGATGGGTTCTGCGTTGAAAGCCGAAGCCCCCTGAACGGTTCGAAAATGGCGCGAACCTGCGCGCCGTGACCATGTCGGTCTTTGGCATCTTGAACTGGTACTATATGTGGAACCGTCCCGGCAAAGGGCTGAACCGCGAAGACTATGCCGATCTGGTGACAGATCTGGTGGTTGGTGGCGTCCACGCGCTTTAGTCGCCTCCCCTGCCGGTCACACGCATCGCGCGCCCCCTCACGGTTTCCGGTTAGGGCCAAAACAACGGCGCCTTCGGCGAACTTCCCCCAAAATTTGGCTGATCACGATCCTGTGATTTCGAAAATAGATGCATATGCATACAATTAGGCAAACGAGTCACCATTGCCTGAAAGGACTAATTATGAAAACTGCACGCATTTTCGCTTTTGCATCTCTTGCAAGCCTCACGATTGCAGGAGGCCTTGCGGCTCAATCAGAGCCCACCAATCCCACCGTGATTGAACGGTCGGAGACCATGAAGGCCATAGGTGGATCCATGAAGACTCTGGCGGGTATGGCCAAAGGCGAAATGGCATTTGATGCCGACAAGGCTAATGCTGCCGTCGCCACCATCGTCGAAAAGGGCATGACGATCCCTGCTGTTTTCGAAGCCAACGAAACCGACCCCGCGACCGAAGCCCTGCCCGCGATCTGGGAAAACTGGGATGACTTTGCCAAGAAAGCCGACGACTTGGTCATGGCAGCCAAAGGCGTTGCCGAGATCACCGAGCAAGGCGCGATTGGCGCCGCTTTGGGCCAGATCGGCGGCACCTGCAAAGCCTGCCACGACGATTATCGCAAGAAGTAACGCTTGAACCGACCAAGGGCGCACCCGGCAGGGCAAGCCTCATGCCAGAAGTGTTGCTGATCATGTGTGAACGGTAGTGCGATCAGCAACACCCTAGTGACTGGTTTGGGCCCATCGTGACAGTCAAACCGAGACAAGCCTTAAGGAGTTCGAGCGATATTTGTCGTTACGTTTCGTGTGACGCGGCTTCGTGTAACTATAATTGCTATGACGACCAGCGCACAGGCAATGAGTTGAGAGACGGTTAGGGTTTCTCCGAATGCAAACATGCCAACGAAGAACATCGTCGGAAGTTCGACACTCCCGAAAACTGCAGTGCGCGACGCGCCGATGATTGGCGAGCTTATGGTGTAAATCAACTGTGGGACGAGAGCGGACAAGACCGCAATTCCCAAAATCAACATCCATGTGTCAAAATCTTTGGGCAGAATTTCGGCCGATGTTGAGCTTGCCACAAGGGGTGCCAGCGCCAATACGGATCCCAATGAAACTGAAGCGATCCTTGCAAGCGGGGGTATTCGCGAAAGGCGATGAACAAGCACGCATATGCCAAACCCGAACCCTAAAGGGGCCGCTAGGGAAGTAGCAAGCGTAGCCCACTGGTTAGACGGCACCGCAGAAGGATTACCCGCAATAACGGCAGCCAAAATGATCAAACTAGAAGCAATCAAAGCTCTGCGTGATGGCGTATCAGCAAATAGTGTCCACGCGATAACAACGGTGAAAACGGGGTAGGTCATGTAGAGCACACCAACGGTTGACGCTGGAATCGTCTCGACTGCTGTCACATATCCGATCCAGCCCAAACCCATTGCAGCGCCCGCACATAAACCCCAGACAAGTTCACGCCACGCTTTCAGCTGGCTTAGAAACGCAGGGAATAGGATCACTGCGGCAATGACATATCGGTAAAAAGCGACTGCATGTGGGACAAGTCCTTGGTCGGTCAAATTTCTGCTGAAATACGGAACGATACCAAAACAGACCGACGCAAATAGCACGCCAAGTGCTGCCATTGCTTGTCTGGAGTTCAGTGTTCTCACATCTGAAAGTGAATCTGTCATATCAGAGAGGTATCACAGACCTAGCATCTGCCAAGGACCGTTTTGTCCGCGATGCCACCGTTCCGAATTACAGCGTCCTTGTAGAAATCAGCGAGGGTGTCGTTATTGAAAGAGCCTGTCGCGCCATGCGATGTGTTAGACGCACAACACTTCTGGTAAGAGGCTTGCCGGCAGGGCGCGCCCTTTTTCAGGATCAACTGCACCAGATGCGGTCGATTAATCCATTCTCATCAATGCTGATGTTCAGCCGGTCTGGCCGATAGTCCTGCGTATAGGCCATGCCCGGCTGCAGCACGCGCCGGTTTTCGGGAAGATCAAGATCCGTCAACACCTCGGCGTTTTGCCCGATAAGATACATCAGGTCACCGGCCCCACAATCGCCAAGTGGCTCTTGACCGCTATGGGCGACACAGCCGCTTAGCGTGGCGAAAATCGCACCCAGAAAATACTGTTTCATAAGCTTATTTTCCTGCCAATGTCGCCATGAGACAAGCCAAGGTCGCTGTGCTGTTGAAAAACGGGCGGGTTTCCCCCACCCTACGGACAACACACGAACAGGAGGACCCCCATGCGCACCCGTGCCGCCGTAGCCCTTGAAGCCGGCAAACCGCTTGAGATTATGGAAGTGAACCTTGAAGGCCCGCGTGCCGGCGAAGTTCTGGTCGAAATCAAGGCCACCGGCCTGTGCCACACCGACGAATTCACCCGCTCTGGCGATGACCCCGAGGGCATCTTCCCGGCTATTCTGGGCCACGAAGGCGCAGGCGTGGTGATCGAGGTGGGCGAAGGCGTAACCTCGCTTGAGGTCGGCGACCACGTGATCCCGCTTTACACGCCCGAGTGCCGCGAGTGCGACTACTGTCTGAACCCGAAAACCAACCTCTGCCAGTCGATCCGCTCGACCCAAGGCGCAGGTCTGTTGCCGGATGGTTCGACCCGTTTCTCGATGCTGGATGGCACGCCGATCCACCACTATATGGGCTGCTCGACCTTCGCCAACCACACGGTTGTGCCCGAGATCGCGCTGGCAAAGGTCCGCAAGGACGCGCCTTTTGATAAGATCTGCTACATCGGCTGTGGCGTCACCACCGGCATCGGCGCGGTGATCAACACCGCCAAAGTCGAGATCGGCTCGACGCCGTTGTGTTCGGCCTGGGCGGCATTGGTCTGAACGTGATCCAGGGCTTGCGTATGGCCGGTGCGGATCAGATTGTTGGCGTGGACCTGAATGACGGCAAAGAAGAAATGGGCCGCCACTTCGGCATGACTGATTTCGTGAACCCCTCGAAGGTGGACGGCGATATCGTTGCCCATCTGGTCGAGCTCACGGGCGGCGGCGCGGATTACTCGTTTGACGCCACCGGCAATGTGAACGTGATGCGCCAAGCGCTGGAATGCGCCCATAAGGTTGGGGGGAATCGATCATCATCGGCGTCGCCCCTGCGGGGCGCCGAGATCTCGACCCGCCCCTTCCAGCTGGTCACCGGCCGCGTGTGGCGCGGCACCGCCTTTGGCGGCGCGTCGGGTCGTACGGACGTGCCCAAGATCGTCGATTGGTACATGGATGGCAAAATCGAGATCGACCCGATGATCACCACAAGCTGAGCCTTGATCAGATCAACGAAGGGTTTGACCTGATGCACAAGGGCGAAAGCATCCGTGCGGTGGTGGAATTCTGATCCACGCGATCATCAAACACAAAGGGGGGCTTCGGCCCCCTTTTTTCTTTCCGGGCGCGACAGAATGTGGACTTGCCTTCCTTTTGCAAACCCCTAAATTAGAACCATTCTAATTCAGGAGCTTTCCATGCTGTCCGCCACCCTGCAACGTCGCCGCTTTTCAGATCTGTCCGAACAGGAAATCCTCGCCCTGGCCATCTCGAACGAGGAAGACGACGCGCGGATCTATCGGCAGTATGCCGAGCATTTGCGCGAGGAATTTCCCTCGTCCGCAAAAGTGTTCGACGGCATGGCCGCGGAAGAAGACGAACATCGCCGCCTGCTGATCGAGGCGCATCAGGCGCGGTTTGGCGATGTGATCCCCCTGATCCGGCGCGAACATGTGGCTGGCTTCTATGCCCGCCGTCCCATTTGGCTTGTCGAAAACTTGGGCCTTGAAACCATCCGGGGCGAAGCCGCGAGATGGAACGACAGGCAGAGCAGTTCTATCGCAAGGCCGCCGACCTTACGTCGGATGCAAACACACGCAAGCTTCTGGGCGATCTGGCCGCGGCCGAGGCCGATCACGCCCATGCCGCCGTTGATCTGGAAACCAAGCATCTGGACGAAACTGCGCGCGAGAGTGAAGACGAGGCCGCCCATCGTCAGTTCATCCTGACATGGGTGCAGCCGGGGCTGGCGGGCTGATGGACGGCTCGGTCTCGACCCTCGCGCCGATTTTCGCGACCGCATTTGCCACGCAGGACACGCACACCACCTTCCTTGTGGGGCTTGCGGCCAGCGTCGGCGCCGGGATCTCGATGGGCTTCACCGAAGCGGCCTCGGATGATGGCGAACTGTCCGGGCGCGGCAGCCCCGTGAAGCGCGGTTTTGCCTCGGGCATCATGACCACGCTGGGCGGGCTGGGCCACGCGCTACCCTATCTGATCACCGATTTCTGGACCGCCACGACCATCGCGATCATCGTCGTCTTCATCGAGCTTTGGGCCATCGTCTGGATCCAGAACCGCTTCATGCAGACCCCGTTCATGCGGGCCACGCTGCAGGTTGTCGTGGGCGGCGCGCTGGTCTTCGCGGCAGGGGCGATCATCGGCGGCGGCTAGGCTGGCCTGACATATCTCGGCGACTGGCGATAGCCGAAGCAACGGCCCGAACGCAGGATTGTCACCAAATAGGAGGCGGCTATGTGCGACGCAAAAGGAACTGCCGTAGGAACGGTGTTGCTAGAAAATGACCGGATGCGCGTCACCGAATGGCGGTTTGCCAAGAAGGGTGACAACACCGGCTGGCATCGGCACGCCTACGACTACCTCGTCATCCCAATGTTTGACGGAATTCTAAAGATCGACCTGCCCGACGGAACGCGTGTCGAGGCATCGCTTCGGGACGGTGTGCCTTATGACCGCAAGGCGGGTGTCGAGCATGACGTCATCAGCGGCAACGACTTCGAATGCGCCTTTATCGAGGTCGAGTTGCTTGAGGATCCTCGGCCTGCCTAAGCGCCGCATGGTCAAGTGAAATACTCCGTGCTAGGGCTTGGCACATGATCGACGTGCTTTTGCAGACCCTTCCGTTTTTTGCCCTGATCGGGCTGGGCTTTGGCGCCGCTGCGCGGGGGTTTTTCCCGCCGGAAGCCACAGCCTATTTGACCCGCTTCGTGTTCTATTTCGCGCTGTCGGCCATGTTGTTTCGCTTTTCCGCCAACCTGTCGCTGGCCGAGGTGATCAGTTGGCCCTTCATCTGGGCCTACGCGCTGGGGGGATTGGGCGTCTACATCCTTGCCACCGTGGTGGCACTGGTCCGCAAGCGCGGCGCGCAAGAGGCTGCCGTAGAAGCGCAATGCGCGGTGATCGGCAACACCGGCTTTCTGGGCGTGCCCATGCTGGCGCTGCTCTTGGGCGAGGCCGCAATCCCTGCTGTCATGCTGGTTTTGGCCGTCGATCTGTTCCTGTTCAGCAGCCTGATCGTGATCATCATCACCGGCACGCGCGACGGGCGGGTCAGCCCCGCGGTACTGGGGGACCGTCGGCAAAGGGCTGGTGTCGAACCCGATGATCGTCTCGATGGCGCTTGGGTTCGCGTGGTCCTCGACCGGATGGGATTTGGCCGAGCCTGTTCAACGGTTTCTCGACCTGCTCGCCGGTGCGTCGACCCCCGGCGCGCTGTTTGCCATCGGAGCGTCCTTGGCCTCGAAATCCGCTGAACGCCTGTCCGTCGCGGGCTGGCTGAGCTTCGCCAAGTTGATCCTGCATCCACTGGCCGTGGGCGTCTTGGCCTTCATGGTCTTCGATGTCGAGCCCTTCATGGCAGGTGTCATGGTGGCTGCCGCGGGCCTACCGGTGGCGGGCAACGTCTATATTCTGGCGCAACACTATGGGGTGGCCCCGCAACGAGTGTCCTCGGCTATTTTGCTGTCGACGCTGGTCTCGGTCCTGACCGTATCCGCCATCATCGCATGGGTAACATCATGATCCTTCTGACCGGAGCATATCGCCCGTTCTTCCCCGCCGCAGCTCTGTTCGCCGGGCTGTCGATCCCCTTGTGCTGATCGCCCATTCCGGGGCCGCGACCCCCGTCACCGACGCTTACCTGTGGCACCAGCACGAGATGCTGTGGGGCTATCTGCCCGCCGCGCTCGCCGGATTTCTGTTCACCGCGATCCCCAACTGGACGGGCCGCCCTGCCCTGTCCCCGATGGCCTTGCTTGCGCTTTTCACGCTGTGGCTTGCAGGACGCGCGGCGATGTTTGCCGCCCCAGACGCGGCAACCTCGCAGCTACTGACCGCCAGCTTCCTGCCCGTTGCGGCAGCTCTGGCCCCTGCGCGAGATCGTGGCCGCGGGCAACACACGCAATATCGTCGTGGTCGCCATGATTGCTGGCTTCTGGGCCGCGCAGATTGTGTTCTTGTGGTTCGACACACAGATCGGCGTGACAGCTGGTTTTGCCGTATCATTGGTCTTGATGACCCTGATCGGCGGCCGCGTCACCCCCGCCTTCAGCCGCAATTGGTTGAAGAAACGCGGCGCAACGCGACTACCACCCGAGTTCGGCACGGTCGACAAATCCGCCCTGCTCCTGACTGTCGCAACGGCGCTTCTGTGGATCGTAACCGACACCAGCATGCTGACGGGCATCGCTGCGGTCCTCGCCGCCTTTGCGCAAGCCCTACGCCTGTCGCGCTGGCGCGGGCTGGCGGTCTGGAAAGAACCGCTTCTGTTTGCCCAACACGCAGCCTATGCGTGGCTTGTGATCGGGCTGGGCCTTCTGGCAGCGACCAGTCTTGGCGATTGGGCCAGCAGTGATCAGGCCCCATCACGCGCTGGGGGCTGGCGCCATCGGCACCATGACCGCCATCGTTATGTTACGCGCTTTGCTGGGCCACTCCGGCCGTCCGATCGAGGCGACACGCGCCGATACGCTCTTGTTCAGCGTGCTTCATCTGGGGGCCGCGCTGCGCGTCTGCGCAGGCTGGGTGGACGACCCAACCCTTCTCTACCACGCAGGCGGCACGCTATGGGCCGTTGGCATGATCGCGCTGGCGCTGCGTGCATTCCCCATTGCCATTGCGCCGCGCCTCTAGTTAGGTCGGGACAACATCTTTCGAAAGGAACGCGCCATGGAAACGATTTCGGAGAACGCCTGTTTCGGCGGCACCCAAGGGGTCTATAAACACGCCTCGGACGCCACGGGGACGGACATGACCTTTGGCCTGTTCCAACCGGCCGAAGCACAGGACGGCCCCGTTCCCGTGCTGTGGTACCTGTCGGGTCTGACCTGCACCCATGAAAACGCCATGACCAAGGCAGGCGCGCAAGCGTGGGCGGCTGAACAAGGCATCGCGCTGATTTTCCCCGACACCAGCCCGCGCGGCGACGGCGTGGCGGATGATGACGCCTATGATCTAGGCCAAGGCGCCGGGTTCTATGTAAACGCCACGCAGGATCCGTGGGCGCCGCATTTCCAGATGTGGGATTACATCACCGAGGATCTGCCTGATCTGGTCTTCAACAACTTCGCGCTGGATG
>LLEO01000074.1_pt1 | contig 18859 bp, 24 predicted proteins | sample 595861 | NCBI WGS metagenome assembly LLEO01 (sample SAMN02919315, study PRJNA255460) | bioreactor metagenome | biome: chemostat; feature: culture 2012_25.1; material: sediment; isolation source: day35 25degC chemostat 2012 inoculated with Wadden Sea sediment taken from... | place: Germany: Bremen ... | reverse complement strand
GGGGCCATCGTGAAGTCGCCTTGTCCCAAATGTCCGATGGCGTTTTCGGGCGGAACAAGCAACATAAGGGCGTCCATCCGGTCGGGATCCCAAGCTTGCAGGAGGGTCTGCATCGGGTTGGGGCCGGACCAGACCGCATCGGCGTTGAGGGTGAACAGTGAGGCGGTTTTGTGCAAGGTTAGAGCCTGTTTTAGACCTCCGCCCGTTTCCAGCAGCGTATCTTCGTGTGAGAAAAGGATGTCCCGGCCAGCCAAATGCGCGTGGATCTGGTCTGCCAGATAATGCGTGTTCACAATGATCTGCGAGACGCCGTCTGCCGCGTCCACAATATCCAGCGCATGGTCCAGAAGGGGTTTCCCGCCGACCGGGATCATCGGCTTCGGTTGTGCCTTGGTCAGCGCGCCCATGCGGGTGCCGCGCCCGGCGGCAAAGATCATCACTGTGTCGGGCATGGCTGTCTGAGCCTTTCAAGATGGGTGGCGCTGGGTTCGGGCAGGATCGCGTTCAGTTGATCACGCAGTTTTGCAAGCGGCGGGTGGCGAAGGTCGTCCTGCAGCAGGGTCCAGACCCTTGGGATCAGGTCAACATAATGCGGCTTGCCCATCTGCTGCGACAAGCGGGCGAAAATGCCAAGGATGCGGAGGTTGCGCTGTACGGCAACAATGTGGAACTCGTCTTCAAATGCGCTCTGATCGAGCCCACGGCGTATCGCGAAGGCTGCTCGTGCGGATTGGGCCAAATCGACCGACACATCGCGCCGCACATCGCGCAGAAGCGAGACCAGATCATAGCTGGGCAACGTGTTCACAGCGTCCTGAAAGTCGAGCAGCCCGACGCGGGCGGTGCCATCGCGTTCCGGCAGCCAGTGTAGGTTCTGCGCGTGGAAGTCACGCAGGGATGTGCGCAATGTGGTGTGGAACGGGACCAGCGCTTCTTCGATGGCACCCAGGGCGTCCTTCACTACGGTGGCGGATTGGGGCGCATAGTGCAGGAAAGCCAAGTCGCAAGCTTGCGCCATTTCGCTGATGCAATAGGTGACGACCGGCGCGGGCGTTGCGTCCAGAACGGTATGAATTACGTCGATTGCGCCAGAATAGAGACTATTTTCAAGCGATGCGTCGCGGTTGATCATGGACGCGAAATCGTCATCCCCGAAATCCTCAAGCAGCAGGAAGCCGCTTTGCAGATCTGCTGCATAGATCTTCGGGGCGGACAGGCCAAGTCCCGCAAGGTAACGCGCGATATCGACAAAACCCTGCATCGAACCGCAGGTCGGCGGCGGGGCGTCCATCAGGATCGCGGGGTGTGCGCCATGTGCGCGGAAATAGCGGCGGGACGAAGCATCCCCGGTCAGAGGCAGGAAGGGCGCATCGGCCCAGTCGGTCGAGTTCAAGAACTGGCGGCGCTCCTGCGCGCGATCATCGCTCATGGCAGCGCCTTTTGGATGCGGGTTTCCCAGTTCTCTGCGGGTCCCGAAATTTGGACGTGCCTGAGGTCGGGGTCTTCAGATGCGTCGCCCGTCGAGAACTCAAGGAACAGTGCGCTTTGCGGCAGCAGCTCGCCCAGACGGTCGGGCCATTCGACTAGGCAAATGGCGGTCTCAAACGCGTCGATCAAGCCCAGCTCTTCCACTTCGTCCGGGTGCGTCAGGCGATAAAGGTCGGAATGCCAGATCTCGCAGGTGGTGTCGTCATAGGTCTGCACCAACGTGAAGGTCGGCGAGGGCACGTCTTCAACCAGACCCTGCGCGGCAAGGCGGGATTGGATCACTGCGCGGGCAAAATGCGTCTTTCCCGCCCCGATCCCACCGGACAGCAGGATCACATCGCCCGGCACCAGTTGCTGGGCAAGTGCTTCGGCAAATGCGGTGGTCTGATCCGGGGTTGTAAATGCAAGATCATGATGAAAGGCGTGCGTCATGGCACGAGTTTTAGACGCCCTGCGCGTCGGTGCAAGGCCAGATCACGTTGCCCGGTGTCAGGGGGCCAAAGACAAGGCCGTGCTTGGCGCAGGCTTCAGGTCGCGCTGGGCGGGGCGGACGTGGAAACGCGCCATTGTGGCGCCGCGCACCAAGGGGACGAAATGGCATTCGACCTGTCGCCCGTCCAGAAGGGGCGATATGGTCGGACCATGTCTGACGTTCGCCGTGCGCAGCCACGAATTCTTTCAGCATACGCCAGACGGGCGTATCGCCGGCGGTGCCGCGCCATGTGCGGATCGCGTCTCCCAAATTGATGTCGTCCAACGTGGTCGACGGATCATTACCCCACAGCTTGGTATAGGCCGCGTTCGACATTGACAGCACCCCGCCCGGCGAGAAGATGGCGATTGCATCCTCAATACAATCCAGCGCGGACTGGCCCATCTCAAGCTCGCGGCGGAAGCGGCGGGTCAGCGAGATTTCGGACGTAATGTCTTCAAACAGGAAGGCCACGGCGCCATCGGGGTGCGGCCGACCGGTGATGCGATAGGTCTGGCCGGTGGGCAGGGACCATGTTTCCTCGTACGTGCCGTGTACCGCTGCGCTTTCCAAATCTGACATCTGCTGACGCCACGAAACATAGTCCTTCGGTTCGGGCATCATCCGCTTCTCGCGCAGACGATCCAGAAAGGTGAACAGCGTCGGTTTGCCCACCAGAAACGAGGCGTCCAGCGCCAGAATGTCGGTGAGGGCCGGGTTGAACAGGGTCAGCTGTCGCTTGCGGTCGAAAATGGCCAGACCGATGGGAAGATGCGCGAAGGTTTTGGTCAGGGTCGCGACGAATTCGGTCCGTGATCTCTCGGCATTCACCACGCGATCCACTGGAATGGCTGTTAGCAGGGTCTCGGTCCCCAAGGGGGCGTCGTGAAGCTCGAACCAATGGCGTTCACCATCGGTGGGAAGTTGCACGGCCACACGGCGCGGAGTCTCAAGGGTCTTGGCATCCGCAAGCCGGGGGCGATCAAACAGCTTTTGCGGGGGCCAGCTGGCGACACCGTCCGCGGCATCCGGGTCGGCGGCCTGATCCAGATAAGTCTTGTTGGCCCACGTAATCTTGCCGTTCGCATCCTCGCGCCACATCATGACCGGTGCATGATGCGCAATCGCGCGCAGCCCGTCCAACTCGTCCCGCATGGCGTCAAAGCTGACGCGGTCTATGGTGGGGGCCGTGCCCTCGGTGCCGGAGGTGACCAGTTGGATCCGGGCCAACCCATCGCGCCAATCCGCGTCTATCCGATGCGCCCCGTCGACGGATGGGATGGACAGGGTGCCAAGTTCGGCCAGATCTGCGACCTGGTCCGAGAGGTTTGGAAAACGTGCGTCAAGAATTTGGGACAGATGCTGCCAATCGGACCCGGAGTTGTGTCGTGGAAGCGCGTCAAGGATCTGCCGCCCTGCCGGGGTCACATCCGTGAGCATCTGATCATCAAACAGAAAGACGACGCTGTCTTTTTCCTGCGAGGTCCGTTTGCGCAGCTTGCGATCCCGCGCCGGGTCCAGCACGGAAAGGATGTAAAGCGCCGCGATCGAGATCGTCAGGGCCGTCAGCACCAGCCCCACCGCGTAAAGAGTATTCATCATGTCCACACCTGTCGTTTCGGCGGTCTGCCACCCGCGTTATCAACGGGTTAACTCTAAGCTAGTGTGGTTAATGAAGGCTTAATCCGGTCGAACGCTTTGTTCGCACAGGGTTTTTCAACCCGCATCGTGGGTGAAATGGATGTTCTCGCCCCAGCGCGCCGCTGGTGTCCGCGGCCTCGAGCCCGCGTGTGCCGCGTTTCCACTCCACTTGCGCAATCGCGCCAGATTTCTCGCGCGGGGTGGGGGCGGCCGGTATAGGGAGACGAGGCGTTGGCGAAATGCAGCGTGGCCCCAGTACGCTCCAAAAGCGTCTTGGCGATGAACAGACCCAGCCCCATCCCTTTATAGGCCTGACGCTGGCCGCGCTCTGCCTGTGATTTGCGGCGGCGAATGAACGGGTCCCCGATCCAGCCCAGCACCTGCGGCGAGTATCCCTTGCCGTCGTCCAGAATGCGGATGATGATGCGCTCGTCATTCCAGCACAGTTCGATCCAGACCTTGGTCGAGGCGAAATCCACCGCGTTTTGGATCAGGTTGCGCAACCCGTGGATGATCTCGGGGCGGCGCATCAGGATGGGTTGGTCAAGGGGGTCTGCCTCGGTGCAGGTGATTTCGATCTCAAGCGCCTTGCCGCGTTCGCGGTGGGGTTCGGCGGCCTCTTCGATCAGGGCAATCAAGGGCGCGTGCTTGACCAACATGTCGTCTTTGCCGGCGCGGCCCATGGATTGCAGGATGTCCCGGCAGCGGTCGGCCTGTTCGCCGATTAGGCGGGCGTCGTCGCGCAGTTCGTCGTCGCCGTTCAGTTCTTCAACCAGCTCGGACGAGACCAGCTTGATCGTCGCCAGCGGGGTGCCAAGTTCGTGTGCGGCGGCAGCCACAACCCCGCCCAGATCGGTCAGGTTCTGCTCGCGGGACAGGGCCATTTGCGTGGCCAGCAGTGCCTCGGACATCGAACGCATCTCGGACGAGATCCGGTGCGTGTAAAGTCCGATAAACCCGACCGAGATCGTAACCGAGACCCAAAGGCCGAACACGAACAGCTCGGGCATTTGCAGAACGCCAGTTGCGGTCTGAAGCGGAATGTTGACCCACGTCACCAAACTGGTCGCGGCGACGGCCACAGCACCGACGATGATGGTCGAGCGTGTCGACAACGCGGTCGCAGCAACGGTTACCGGGGCAAGGATCAGCACCATGAACGGGTTGTGAATGCCGCCCGTCAGCAACATCATCAGGCCCAACTGCAGCGTGTCGAACACCAGAATGCCGGTGGCTTGACGTTCGTTCAGCCGGGTGTTGCGCGGGAAAAGCGTGCTGGAGACAAGATTGGCGGTCACCGCGACCCCAATGACAGCGGCGACCAAACCAAACGGGATCTGAACCGTAAAGAACTGAACCGCCACGCAATTGCCACGATCTGACCCGCAATCGCCGCCCAGCGCAAAAGGATCAGCGTACGCAGACGCACCCAGCTGCGGTGCTGGCTGCCAAGGGCGGCATCAGTGCCGGGTCTGTCTGTTGTTCCGCCATTTGTGATTAACTGAATTAGCTTTTTCGGTTGCGTCAATGTGTTCTCTTGCTAGTCGTGACGAAAGGCAGGATCAATGCCCACGCGAACAAACCGGAGAATTTCTATGCAACGCATCTATGCTGTGACGGCCGCAACGGCGATTGTGGCGCTTGTCGGGGTGACATGGTTTGTCACCAGCGGGGAAGAGGATGCGTTTGCTGAATGCCGTGCAGGTGCCATCGGAACCGGCGTTGCTTCGATCGGGGGTCCGTTCGAGCTGACCGATGAAACCGGCGCTCTTGTGACCGAGAAAGACGTGATCACCAAGCCCACGCTGGTCTATTTCGGCTATACGTTCTGCCCCGACGTTTGCCCGCTGGACAATGCCCGCAACGCTGCTGCGATGCGCATTCTGGACGGTCAAGGCTATGACGTACAGGCGGCCTTTATCTCGGTCGACCCGGAGCGTGACACGCCCGAGCATTTGGCCGACTTCACCAGCTACATGCATGACAACATGATTGGTCTGACCGGCACGCAAGAACAGGTCAAAGCCGCCAGCCAGGCCTATAAGACCTATTACCGCAAGCAGGAACCGGAAGAGGGGATGGAGGAGTATTACCTGATGGATCACTCGACCTTCACCTATCTGATGTTCCCCAACAGCGGGTTTGCCGATTTCTTCAAGCGGGACGAGACGCCCGAGTCGATGGCCAAGCGGGTAAGCTGCTTCATTGACGCAGGCGCATAGCAGACATCGTAGCGTCAAAATTGACCTTACGGTCATTAATACCTACGTATCTGAGTGCAGATGCAAACCGGAGGTTGCTGCGATGACCACTGAGGAACTCAAGCCGATTGGCGAAGACGCGTCCCTTCTATTGGTGGATGACGACGAACCGTTCCTACGCCGCTTGGCGCGTGCGATGGAAAAGCGTGGGTTTGCCGTTGAGACGGCAGGATCAGTCACCGCTGGCAAGGCCATCGCCACCGCCCGCCCGCCCGCCTATGCCGTGGTCGATCTGCGGCTTGAGGATGGCAACGGGCTGGATGTGGTCGAAACCATTCGTGACCGGCGCCCGGATGCCCGCATTGTGGTTCTGACAGGCTATGGCGCGATTGCGACTGCGGTTGCGGCGGTCAAGCTGGGCGCGGCCGATTATCTATCGAAACCCGCAGACGCCAATGACATCACCGCTGCTTTGCTTGCGATGCCGGACGAGCTGCCGCCGCCGCCAGAAAACCCCATGTCCGCCGACCGGGTTCGGTGGGAACATATCCAGCGCGTGTATGAACTCTGCGACCGCAATGTCTCGGAAACCGCGCGGCGTCTGAACATGCACCGTCGCACGCTTCAGCGCATTCTGGCCAAACGCAGCCCGAAATGAGGCGCCGCTCGCGGGGGGGTCTGATTGGCATCGCGCTGCTGTCTGCCTGCGTGCAGCCCGGCGCGCCGACACCCGAACCCCGCCAAGCCGCCACCTTCGCGCCCGACGCGCAGGGGAATGGCTGTTCTGCCCAGCAATCAGCGCGTGGATTTCGGACGCTCGCCTAAGGGCGTGATCCCCGCCCTGACCCGAGAGCTTGGCCGCCCAACACCCTTGCCACTGACCGGATGCCCTGCAGGCATCACCCAACGTCTGCGCTGGGGGGAACTGGAGCTGAGTTTTACAGCCGAGCGGTTCGTGGGATGGAAACGTGGCGCAGACCAGCACGGCCGCGTCTGCGCCTAGGCGTTTTAGGCTGGAATAGTCTCTGAAGTGACTACCCCATCTGCTCCAGCAGGCTATTGTGACGGGCGGTGAAATCGGCACGCACCTCGGCCGGGGGGCGCAGGGTGATGTCCAGCCCCTTGGTGATCGTAGGATCGGGCACGCCAAAGAACTTCCCGGCTTCCTCGACACTGAACCCGGCGATCTGCGTGGCCTCTAGAAAGGCCGAGATCTTGTCAGCCCGCTTGACGGCTTTTTTCACAGCTACCGGGATTTTCGCAGGCAGGCCAAAGCGGATGTGGATGGCGGCGGTCAGGCGATCGTCCAGCTCTCCGTACCCCGCACCGACCGAGGCTTTCACAGGCGAAATCATGTCGCCAATCACATATTCCGGCGCGTCATGCAGAAGGGCAGCCAACTTCCACTTCACGGGCGCTTTGGGGTTCATCCGGGTGAACAGCGCTTCGACCAATAGCGAGTGTTCGGCCACGGAATAAGGGAAATCCCCGAACGTCTGCCCATTCCATCGCGCGACGAAGGCAAGACCGTGGGCGATGTCCTCGATCTCGATGTCGACAGGGGTCGGATCCAGCAGATCCAGCCGCCGACCGGACAGCATACGTTGCCATGCGCGGGGTTTTGCGGGCATTTTCGGTCCTTCCTGCGGGTTTCGTCCCGCAATGTCGCCTTTTTCACGGGCAAGTCAATTGGCCTTCATTGCGTGTTCGTGGTTAGAATGCTACGGCACGCGCAACAGTAACGGGATCAGGATCGGAGAAACACCGTGACCCAGGATTATATCGTCAAAGACATCGCTCTGGCCGAGTTTGGCCGCAAAGAGCTGGACATCGCTGAAACCGAAATGCCGGGCCTGATGGCCCTGCGGGACGAATACGGTGAAACGAAACCCCTGACGGGCGCACGGATCGTCGGCTCGCTGCACATGACCATTCAGACCGCGGTTCTGATTGAAACGCTGGTCGCGCTGGGCGCTGATGTGCGCTGGGCCTCGTGCAACATCTTCTCGACCCCAAGACCACGCGGCTGCTGCGATTGCGCAATCCGGCGTTCCGGTCTTCGCCATCAAAGGCCAGTCGCTGGAAGAGCATTGGGACTATCTGGACCTGTCGTTCCAATTCCCGGACGGCCCGAACCTGATCCTGGACGATGGCGGCGACGCGACGCTGTACATCCTGTTGGGTGCCCGCGCCGAAGCTGGCGAAGATCTGGGTGTGCCCGGTTCGGAAGAAGAAACCGTGATCCACGCGCAGATCAAAAAGCGCATGGAAGCCAGCCCCGGTTGGTTCACCAAGATGCGCGACCAGATCAAAGGTGTCTCGGAAGAGACCACCACCGGCGTGCACCGCCTGTATGATCTGGTGAAGAACGGCCAACTGCCCTTCCCCGCGATCAACGTGAACGACAGTGTCACCAAGTCGAAATTCGACAACAAATACGGCTGTAAGGAATCTCTGGTCGACGGCATCCGCCGCGCCACCGACACCATGATGGCCGGTAAGGTCGCCGTGGTCTGTGGCTATGGCGATGTTGGCAAAGGCTCGGCCGCCAGCTTGCGCGGTGCTGGTGCCCCGCGTGAAAGTGACCGAGATCGACCCGATCTGCGCGCTGCAAGCTGCCATGGATGGGTTCGAGGTTGTGACGCTGGAAGATGCCGTCGAAAGCGCCGACATTTTCATCACCACCACCGGCAACAAAGACGTCATCCGGATCGAGCACATGCGCGCGATGAAGGACATGGCGATTGTTGGCAACATCGGTCACTTCGACAACGAAATTCAGGTGGCAAACCTGAAGAACCACAAGTGGACCAACATCAAAGAACAGGTAGACATGATCGAGATGCCCTCGGGCAACCGCATCATCCTGCTGTCGGAAGGTCGTCTGCTGAACCTCGGCAACGCCACCGGCCACCCGTCCTTCGTGATGTCGGCCAGCTTCACCAACCAGGTGCTGGCCCAGATCGAGCTGTGGACCAAGGGTGATGAATACAACAACGACGTCTACATCCTGCCCAAGCATCTGGACGAGAAAGTCGCCCGTCTGCATCTGGACCGCATCGGCGTGAAACTGTCGTCGCTGAACAAGGAACAGGCGGACTATATCGGCGTCTCGACCGAAGGTCCGTTCAAGCCGGAACACTATCGTTACTGATCGTCCGGTGATGGAAGAAGACACCAAAAAGCGCCGCCCGTTTGTCTTTCGGGCGGCGCTTTTTCTTTTGTCTTCGGTGCTGTCGTTTGTGCTTCTGGGGGTTAGTTGCCCTGTGGGTGCTCTTGCGGCCTGACAGCGTGTTGCCCGATCACTGGAATCCCACGCGGCCCTTGTCGATCACAGCACCCGTGACACCCGTGACCCGCTGGCAGTTGCGCATGGCCACGCGGGACGAGGCCACGTGCCGGGACGTGTTGGCGCAGGCCGGGGTCGGGTTCTCGCAGATGGAGCCTCTGACCTCGGGCGAGCATTGCGGGATCGCGCAGCGCGGCGGCCTGTCGTCGCTGGTCGGCGCGCAGCTATCGCCGGTCGAGACCCGCTGTTCCACCGCGTTGCGTCTTGCCATGTGGGAGCATCACGACGTTCAACCCGCCGCGCGTCAGCATTTGGGAACGGATGTGGCGCAGCTTTTGCATATCGGCAGCTATAACTGTCGCAAAATGCGCACGTCGCGGGGAACCGAGAACGCGTGGAGCAGTCATGCCACCGCCGGCGCCTTCGACATCACCGGTGCGCTTTTGTCCGACGGGCGCAGGTTGACTTTGCTGCGGAACTGGAATGGTGCACCCGAGGAAGCCGTGTTCCTGCGTCAGATCTGGCGGGGATCCTGTACATGGTTCCGTTTGGTTCTGGGGCCTGAGTATAACCGGCTCCACGCGGATCACTTCCACCTGCAGGCCAATGGCTGGGGCTTCTGCCGGTAAACGAAAAAGGGACGCCGAGGCGCCCCTAATCCGAATATTTACAAAGACTTACAGGTCTTCGCCGAACCCGAAGTTCTCGGTCACGTAATCGATGTCTTTATCGCCACGACCCGACATATTGATCAGGATCGACTTGCCCGGATTCTTCGGGGCCTCGCGCATGGCGAAGGCCACCGCGTGGGCGCTTTCCAGTGCCGGGATGATGCCTTCGGTGCGGCTGACAGTGAAGAAGGCATTCAGGCTTCTTTGTCATCACAGGCCGAATAGTTTGCCTTGCCGGTGCGATAGAGGTGGGCGTGTTCCGGGCCAACGCCCGGATAGTCTAGACCCGAGGCAACGGTGTGCACGGGGGCAGGCTCGCCGTTTTCGTCTTTCAGAACCATGGTGCGGAAGCCGTGGATGTCGCCGTCTTCGCCGAAGGTGATCGTCGCGGCGTGCTCGCCCAGTTTCGACGAAGTGCCCATGGGCTCAACGCCGTGCAGCGATACGTCTTCGTCGTCGATAAAGCCCGAGAACAGGCCCATCGCGTTCGAGCCACCGCCGACACAGGCGGCGACCATGTCGGGCAGACCGCCGGTCATCTCGAGGAACTGCTCGCGCGCTTCGACACCAACGACGTGCTGGAAGTCACGAACCATCATCGGGAACGGGTGCGGACCCACGACCGAGCCGATGGCGAACAGGGCGCGGTCGGCTTGCTCCATATAGCTGCCGAAACAGCTGTCGACGGCCTCTTTCAGCGAACGACCGCCAAAGCCCACGGGAACAACTTCGGCGCCCAGCAGCTTCATGCGGGTCACGTTGGGGGCTTCCTTGGCGATGTCGATCTCGCCCATGTGGATTTCACACTCCAGACCGAAGTAAGCGGCGGCAGTCGCCAGCGCCACGCCGTGCTGACCCGCGCCGGTTTCCGCCATCAGCTTTTTCTTGCCCATAAACTTGGCCAGCAGGCCTTCGCCCATGCAGTGGTTCAGCTTGTGCGCGCCAGTGTGGTTCAGATCTTCACGTTTGGCATAGATCTGCGCGCCGCCGCACTGTTCGGACAGGTTCTTCAGATAAGACACTGGGGTTGGACGGCCCTGGAAATGCTTACGGATGTGGCGCAGCTCGGCGATGAAATCTGCCGACTTCGATATCCGGTCATAGGCCTCGCGGATTTCTTTGAAATGCGGCTCCAGCGGGGGCGGCAGCATTGCGCTCCGTACTCGCCGAAAAAGCCGTCACGTGTCGGTGTGGATTTGAGATATGAAGCCATGTCCTGTTGTCCCTCGTGTAATTTGTCCACGAGATGAGACAAGGAAACGGCGGGCGTCACAAGTCGAAAGTTGCGGTTTACAATGATTATCTAAAATAAAATTGCGGCCCCACAGGTGCGAGGCCGCAATCAAAGGTAATTTCAGCGAAATCAGCCGGGAATGCGCAGGTTCTGACCCGGATAGATCAGGTCAGGGTCTTTCAGCATCGGCTTGTTGGCCTCAAAGATCTCTTTATAGCGGGCGCCGTTGCCAAGGGTCTTTTCTGCGATCGCCCAAAGCGTGTCGCCCTTTTCAACGGTGTGGAAGGTCGGCTCGCCCTCAAGATCAGCTTCGACTTCGGCCACGCCTTCGACATTGCCCACGGCCAGGATGACCTTTTCACGTTCTTCCGCGCTTAGGTTCTCGCCGCCTTTGACGGTGACTTTGTCGCCATCGACCTGGATATCCAGACCCGAGGTGTCGATGCCCAGATCGGCAACTTCTTTGTTCAGGGTGTCAGCGGATGCGGCTTCGTCACCACCAAAAAGCGATTTACCCGCACCCTTTACGAAACTCCAAAGGCCCATTTTGTTCTCCTTGAGCAATATGTGTCGTCGACATCCTGTGCCAGATAGGCGGAAAAACATAGGGGGAAAGCTGCGGCAAACTTTTCCTTTGTGGAAATCCTGATTGCGCCTAGAGTTTCGATGAAAATCATTGAACGTCCATAAAATTGGGAGACACAGATGGGAAAGCGTGACGACTTGATCGCGAAATATGCAGATGACCTTAAGAACAAATGCGGCATGTCGCCGGATATGGATCTTTTGACCAAGGTGACAATTGGCTGTGGTCCTGCAATCTATAATGACGATGCCTCGACCGTGGCTGCAACGCAGGAAAGCGAGCTTGAGACCGTCAAAAACAACTTCCTGATCAAGAAGCTGGGCCTGACAGATGGTCCGCAGTTGATGGACGCGATCAACGCTGTGATCGAAACCTATGGCCGCAGCGAGCGCAACAAGTACCGCGCCGTTGTGTACTACATGCTGGTAAAGCATTTCGGCAAAGAGGCCGTCTACGGCTAAACCGCCCAGACACCTGACCTTTTCAAAGCGCGGCCCCTCGGGTCGCGCTTTTTGAGTCTTTAACGGAAGGTGAATGTAAACCACTGCAATTGAACGGTATTTTACGGTCAATTCAATTGCGCGGTGCCGAAACCTGCGCTAGCTTCATCTACGAAGACCAGGACGGTCGGACCTTTAATTCAGAGACACGTGCGGTGCTGAGGGAGCACGTGGGGTGAGGAAGGGGTCCGAGACGTCGGGCCCCTTCTTGTTTCTCACATCACGCCCAGAACCAGCCCGATGATGGTGCAGCCCCCAATGGCATAGCCCCATCCATCCAGATCAAGGATTTGGATCGATCGCTGAACATGACGTTGTTGATCATCCACGGCGCAACAACGAACAGCCCAAGGCCCAGTCCGGCAATCAGGCTTTTGCCCGCCCCATCGATGCCCGCCATGCTGAACATGTGCCGCATCATCCCGGCGACAACCAGCGCGCCCACAAAGGCTACGATATAGGGTTTTGGGTCGGATGCGTTCTGTGGTTTGCCCGCGTCATCCGTTTGGATCCCCGAGGCTTCAACCCACTGTTTCGACAGCGCCATGTACCAGACTGCGCCGAAAGCATAGCCCGCAATGGCCGCAACGATGACTTCCAACATATGATTTCCTCCTGTTCGACTGACCTTATGCGATCAGCCGGGCAGGGTGTTTGTCAAGCGTCGCCCGCAAGCTCCAGCACGATGGCCCATTCGGCCTCGGTCACCGGTTGGACCGACAGGCGGGTGTTGTTGACCAGCACCATATCGGCCAGACGCGGATCGTCTTTGCACATGGCCAGCGTCACCGGCTTGGGCAGGGCGCGGACCGCTTTGATGTCCACGCAATCCCAGCGTTCGTCGTCGGTCGTGCTGTCTTGATGGCTTTCCGCGATCACCTCGACGATGCCGACGATCTCTTTTTCCTTCTGCGAGTGGTAGAAGAAGCCAAGATCGCCGATTTTCATGGCGCGCATGTGGTTGCGCGCCTGATAGTTGCGTACGCCGTCCCATTCCTCGCCCGCGTCACCCTTTGCGACCTGTTGGTCCCAGCTCCAGGTCGAGACTTCGGATTTGAACAGCCAGTACGCCATTAGCCGACCACCCGGTTCCATTGCTCGATGCGGACATCGGCAAACAGACCGGCCTTGGCATAGGGATCCCCATCGGCCCACGCCTGTGCGGCGGCCATGTCATCGACATCCAGCACCAGAAGTGACCCGCACATCATGCCGTCGGCGTCCAGAAACGGGCCCGCCTGTGCGACCACGCCGGTGTCCTTGATGTAGGCCAGATGCGCCTCGCGGTTGGCTTTACGGGTTTCGATGGCACCGGGTTTGTCAGTGCAGATGACGGCTACGAGCATTCATTCCTCCTTGAGCGGCCGTGACAAGAGCATGTCGACAGCTTCGTTTATGGTCAGTTGATTGTCCAGCACGGCGACGACCATCTGCGCGATGGGCATCTCGATCCCGGCGTTTTGGGCAAAGTTAGAGACTGCTTTGGCGGTTGCGCGCCCTTCGACGGTGGTGCCTTCCGGCAGCGGATCGCCGTGGCCAAGCGCCAGACCGTAGCTATAGTTGCGGGACTTCTCGGACGAGCAGGTCAGCGTCAGATCGCCAAATCCCGACAGTCCGGACAGCGTCTCGGGCCGCGCGCCTTTCAGGGCGGCGAAGCGCTGCATCTCGCATAGCCGCGGGTCATCAGGGCCGCACGGGCGCTTTCGCCAAGACCTGCACCAATCGCGATGCCGCAGGCGATGGCGACGACATTCTTCAGGGCGCCCCCGATCTCGACCCCAATCAGGTCGCTGCTGCGATACACACGGATGTTGTTGGTGGACAGCGCGGCTTGAAGCGCCTCACCGTCTTCGCAGGCTAAGGTCAGTGCGGTGGGCAATCCGGCTGCGATATCCACGGCAAAGCTGGGGCCAGACAGGATCGCTGGCGTGGCGGAAGGGCAGGTCCGCTGAATGATCTCTGCCGGACCAAGCCCGGACTGCAGATCGACACCCCTTACAGCAGGCAACAAGCGTTTTGCCCTGAAATAGGGTCGCATTTTCAGCCAAGAACCCGGCCAGTTTTTGCATGGGAACGGCCAGCAGGATGATGTCCGAGGTCTGCACATCCTCGATCTGCTCAAGCACCGTCAGGCCGTCGGGAAAGGCAAAACCGGGCAGGCGGCGCGTGTTTTCGCGGGCGGATGCCATGTCGCCCGGATCGCGCGCCCACAGACCAACCGCGCGTCCGCTTTGCGCCAGAGAGATCGCTAATGCCGTGCCGAATGCGCCTGCGCCCAGAACCGAAATGCTCATGCCTTTGCCCCCTTCTTTCCTGATCCCAACATTGCGGGGCGCACGTTGGTCAAGCGGCCATCGCGGGCGGGCTTGCAGGGTCATGTCATCTTGCTGCCCCGCGCGGAACCGCTCGATCCCGGCCCATGCGATCATCGCAGCATTGTCAGTACACAGCGCCAGAGGCGGGGCCAGAAAAGCCGTGTCATGCTGCGCACAAACAGTCTCTAATTCACCCCGAACAGCCATATTTGCGGCCACACCCCCTGCCACGGCTAAGGTGGGCTGGGCGGGGGTCAGGGACAGATATTCTTTCAGCGCGCGGCGCGATTTCTCGGCCAGAACATCGCGCACGGCGGCTTGGAAACCCGCGCAGAGGTCCGCGCGGTCCTGCACTCGCAGCCCGCCATGTTCCGCAACCAGCCGGTCACGTTCGCGCAGCAGGGGCAGTTTTCAGGCCCCGAGAAGCTCATGTCGCAGCCGGGACGATCCAGCAGCGGACGCGGGAACTTGAAGCGTTTGGGATCGCCGTTCTTCGCCTCGGCCTCGACCGAGGGACCGCCGGGTTGGGGTAGGCCCAGAAGTTTGGCGGTTTTGTCGAACGCCTCGCCGGGGGCATCGTCGATCGTGCCGCCAAGACGTGTAAATTCGTCGGACCCTTTGGCAATCAGGAACTGGCAGTGACCGCCCGAGACCAACAGCATCAGATAAGGAAACGCCGCCTGATCCGTCAGGCGTGGGGTCAGGGCGTGGCCTGCAAGGTGGTTCACGCCGACCAAGGGCTTGCCTGATCCGATCGACAGCCCTTTGGCGCACATGACGCCCGCCAGCACGCCGCCGATCAGGCCGGGGCCAGCGGTGACGGCGATCGCGTCGACATCTGCCAACGCCATATTCGCCTGTGTTAGAGCCTGTTCGATGCAGCTATCCAGCTTTTCCGTATGCGCCCGCGCGGCGATTTCCGGCACGACGCCACCGAAATCAGCATGCAGCTCGGTCTGGCCGGCGACCACCGACGACAGCACCTCGGGCGTTTCGCCGGGCGTATGGCGCACCACCGCCGCAGCCGTGTCATCGCACGAGCTTTCCAGCCCGAGAACGGTAAGGGGTTGATCAGTTTCAGTCATCACGCTTGCGATCTGTTGCGGGAACGGGTCGGCTCGGGGTAACACCTAGATAGTTCGCAGACAATCCCGGCCAGTATATGTCAAATCTCCCAATCCTTGTCCTGACGCGCCCAGAAGCGGCGGCGCACCGGTTTTTGACGCAGGTCGAGACCGCGCTTGGGCAAGAGGTGCCTCATGTGATCTCGCCCATTTTGCAGATCCTGCCGGTTGGGGATTGGCCCGCGCTGTCCGACGACATCGAGGTGATCCTGACCTCGGAACATGCGGCGCGGGGGGATTTGTCCGGCATTTCTGCCCATTGCGTCGGCAGGCGTACTGCCGAGGCCGCGACAGCGCAAGGCGCACAGGTTCAGACCGTCGCGGTGAATGCAGAAGAGCTGTTGCAGAAGCTGGGTACGCGATCGGCCACATATGTGCATCTCTGCGGCTCGCATAAAGCGGTCGATATTTCGGCCTGTATGACTGCGGCGGGGCTGTCGTGCCGAGATCTTCAGGTCTATGCGCAGGCGGCGCAGCCCCTGACCGACGAAGCGCGCGCTGCGTTGGAAGGGGAAGACCCCGCCCTGCTTCCCCTTTTTTCGCCCCGTTCCGCGCGTTTGGTTGGGGAAGCCATTGCGAAACCGGGCCCCGCACCTCCAAGTCGTTGGTATGAGTGATGCGGTTGCAGAAGAATGGCATGCGGCGACGGGCGAAACCGCCGAATTTGTCGATACGCCGACCGGTGATGCGATGGTGAGCGGGATTGTCGCAGCGTTGGGCGGTCACGTCGCTTGAGCCGCACCAAAGCAAGCGATAGGCTGTTCTACGCAGCTGCAGCATTTTAGAGCAAGATTCGAGGGGTTCGTGATTTTGGCCAAGTCTCCGAAAACAGCCAAGGAACAGGCGGAAACGGTGGAAGACGCCGTCGTCGTCGAAGAAACCAAGCTGGACGAGGAACAGGATACCCTTCCTGACAACCCGACCGAGGACACGCCCGCGGCGGAGTCTGAGCAGGATGCGCCGGAGGTTTCCGAGGATGCCGAAGGCGCGGACGGCGAAGATTTGCCGAAAGACGAGGCTGACACTGAAGAGACTGCTGAGCAGGCCTCTGAAGAGGTCGAAACCCCGGCAGAACCAGCCCCTGTGTCCGCAGACCCAAAGAAAAGCGGGTCCGGCTTTGTGCCGCTTCTTTTGGGCGGCGCGGTCGCCGCAGCCATCGGATTTGGCGCCGCGCGTTTCCCCGATCAATGGCCATTCGGTCAGCCTTCTGAGGATCCTATGGTCGCTGAGATGGCCGCGATTCTGGACCGCATTGCCGGTCTGGAAAGCAGCACCGCCGCGCAGGGCGACAGTCTTCAGGCCTTGGCAGCAGATGATGGGCTGGATCAACTGCGGGACGAGACCTCGGGTGCGATGGACCAGTTGCGCACGCAGCTTGACGGGATGACCGCCAAGCTGGATGCGCTTGAGAACCGCATTCACACGGTTGAGAAGCTGCCCCAAGGCTCGGGTATGGAAGCCGCCGCTGCGGCTGCGGCCGCGTATGAGCGCGAATTGCAGCAGATGCGTCAGATGCTGGATACCGAGCTTGCGCGCATCACCAGCCAGAAAGAAGACGCGCAGACGCTGGAAGTTTCGGCCGCCGAAACCGCACGGGCGGCGGCTGCGCGGGGGGGCTGCGATTGCATGCCGCCCTTGAAACCGGGCAACCCTTTGGGGACGCGCTGTTTGATCTAACCGAAAACGCAGGTCTTGCCGCACCGGACGCGCTGTCGGCCATTGCGGCGGATGGTGTGGCCACCCAACAAACGCTCCAGTCCAGCTTCCCGGAAGCCGCACGCGCGTCGTTGGAAGCGTCCATTCGCGCGGCTGTGGAAGCGGGCGAGATGGATCGCGTCTCGGCCTTCTTCCGCACTCAGCTGGGCACGCGGTCGTTGGAGCCGAAAGAGGGTGACGACCCCCGACGCCATCCTGTCGCGCGCCGAGGCCGCTCTGAAAGCTGGACAGCTGGACACCGCTTTGACGGAACTGGCTGCGATGCCCCGACGCCGGACAACCTGCGCTGGCTGCATGGATCGCAACCGCAACCGCACGCGGGATGCCTTGGCCGCCGCTGCCGATCTGTCCCAGCACATGAACACGAACTGAGGAACCGCCGATGCTTTGGTCTTTGATTAAGATTGTCCTATTCATCGCAGCGATTGCACTTTTGACGGTGGGCGCTGGGTTCCTCATGGAAACCGAAGGTGGCGTGCGCATTGCCGTTGGTGGGACTGAGTTCAACATGGAGCCGCTGCAGGCCGTCATCGCCGGGGTGCTTCTGGTCATCGCCATCTGGCTGGCATTGATCGTGTTTGGGCTTCTGGTTGCGTTTGTCCGCTTCGTGAATGGTGATGAAACCGCGATTTCGCGCTATTTCGACCGCTCGCGTGAACGCAAAGGCTATGAAGCGCTGGCCGAGGGCATGATGGCAATCGCCTCGGGCGAAAGCTCGACCGCGATGTCAAAAGCGGCCCGGGCCGAGAAATATCTGCGCCGTCCCGAGTTGACCAACCTGCTGACCGCGCAGGCCGCCGAGATGTCCGGCGACAAGCGCAAGGCGGCTCAGGTGTATAAGCGTCTGTTGAAGGACGAACGCACGCAGTTTGTTGGCGTGCGCGGGATCATGAAGCAGAAGCTGGAAGAGGGCGACACCGAAACCGCGATGAAGCTGGCCGAGAAAGCCTTTGCGCTGAAGCCGCGCCACACGGAAACGCAGGACGTGCTGCTGGGTCTTCAGGCGCAGAACAACGACTGGGCCGGTGCGCGCAAAACGCTGGGCGCAAAGTTGAAATACGGGGCCCTGCCGCGTGACGTGCACAAGCGCCGCGATGCGGTTTTGGCGCTGTCGGAAGCCAAGGGCGTGATGAAGGAAGGCAACCCGATCGAGGCGCGTGTTGCCGCGATCGAAGCCAACCGCCTGTCGCCCGATCTGGTGCCCGCCGCCGTGATGGCCGCGCGTGGTTATATTGCCGATGGTAAACCGAAATATGCCTCGCGCGTGTTGGTCAAAGCGTGGTCGGCGCAGCCGCACCCGGATCTGGCCGCAGCCTTTGCGGACATCGCGCCGGATGAAACGCCTGCCGAGCGGATCAAGCGGTTCCGCGCCCTGACGAAGCATCAGGACGGCAACCCGGAAACCCGGATGCTGCTGGCCGAGCTGAACATCGCAGCCGAAGACTATCCCGCGCCCGCACCGCGCTGGGGCGACCTGCCGGATGCGATGCCCACCCAACGTGCGCTGACGCTTCTGGCGGCGATTGAACGGGGGGGCGAGGGGGGGTGCCTCGGACCACGATGTGCGCGCCACGCTGGCCCGCGCCGTAACCGCACCGCGTGGGGGGGCCGCAGTGGGGGGG
>LLEO01000073.1_pt1 | contig 18962 bp, 23 predicted proteins | sample 595861 | NCBI WGS metagenome assembly LLEO01 (sample SAMN02919315, study PRJNA255460) | bioreactor metagenome | biome: chemostat; feature: culture 2012_25.1; material: sediment; isolation source: day35 25degC chemostat 2012 inoculated with Wadden Sea sediment taken from... | place: Germany: Bremen ... | reverse complement strand
GGGATAGATGCCGGTGCGAATTTCTTCCCCGTCGACCAAAGTGATCGCGCCTTCGTGGCCCATCTTGTAGACCACCATGCGCCCCTCGGCGGCCAGCGCACGCGCCTTGTCGAGCCCTTTGTCGATGCCGCCTGCCATGAACCCGAATTCCTCGTCATTACCAACGATCAGATCACTTGCTTCGCCTGCGCGCGACAGGACGTCTGCTGCGACCTCGGGCGAGGGCCAGCTATAGGGGCGATAGTCGATGTCGAAGATCACTGGCAGCCCCGCCTTTCGGGCATTGTCAAACGCTCGGAAGGTGGCAGAACGTGAGGGTTCGGCGGCAAACACCGTGCCTGCGGTGATCAGTGCCGTAAAGGCCGCGTAGTCGACCGCATCCATGTCCGCTTCGGTGACTTGGAAGTCGGCAGCGCCGTTGCGATAGATGACGTTCTGGAAATCTTCGATGCAGCTTTCATAGACGGCCAGCGATGTGCGGGCCTCGCCGCCCACGGCGCGGACGTATCGCGTATCAACGCCATACTCCTTCAGGCGGTTCACGCAGAACCGTCCGACCGCGTCATCCGAAACCGATGTCACCAGCGCGGCTTCAGAGCCAAGCTTCACCAGCCCCGCGCAGATATTGGCGGACGAGCCGCCCAGATCGGCGCGGAATGTGGTCGCGTCTTCGCTTTTCACGCCCACGGGGGTCGGCGAACATATCCATGCCCGCACGCCCGAAAACGGCAAAGTGATTGCCCTTGATACCTTCGATCAACGCCATCATACGCCTCGACGCTGTTTTGAGCGGGAGGCTTCCCAGTCGATATGCGCCGCGCGCACGCGGTCATCTTCGGTGATATGCGGCGTGCCGACCTCCCACCAGGCGTGGCCTTCGGTGGTCCAGCCGTCGTAGGGATCCACATCCATCACGATCACATAGGTTTTGTCGGATGCCTTTGCGCGTTTGAACGCCTCGCCAAGTTCGGCAGGGTTCGAGACCTTCTCGGCCGTTGCCCCCATCGAAGACGCATGCGCCACGAAGTCGACGCCGAAGGGTTGCGGGATCGTCGGGCAGTCTTCCAGCAGGTTGTTGAAGCTTTCATTCCCGGTGTTGTTCTGAAGCTTGTTGATGACCGCGAAGCCGCCATTGTCCAGCACCATGACGATCATCTTCTTGTCCGACAGGACACTGGAATAGATGTCCGAGTTCAGCATCATGTACGAGCCGTCGCCGCAGAAGGTGATCACGTCCTGATCAGGCTCCATCTGGGCCTGCGCGATGCGCGCGCCCCAAGCACCCGCAATCTCGTAACCCATGCAGGAGAAGCCGAATTCGACATCAACGGTGCCTATGTCCAACGTGCGCCAGTTGGCGGTTACCTCGGCAGGTAGGCCGCCAGCCGCGGCAACCACACGGTCGCGCTTGTCACACAGGGCGTTCACCACACCGATGGCCTGCGCGTAGGAATTTGGACGGTTACCGTAAGAGACGTTCTTTTCTACGTAGTCGTCCCAGCTTTTCCGCTCGGCCTGCGCGAATGCCACCCAGTCTGCGGGGGCTTTGTAACCGGTTGCTGCATTCAGCGCTTCAAGGCTCAGCTTCGCGTCCCCCACAACGGGCAGGGACATGTGCTTGCCCGCGTCATGCCGCGCGGCGTTGATCGAGATGAACTGTGCGTCTTTATCAAAGGCGGTCCACGATCCGGTTGTGAAGTCCTGAAGGCGGGTGCCGACGGCGACGATGACATCTGCTTTCTCGGCAATCGCGTTGGCGCTATCCGACCCGGTGACACCGATGGGGCCGATGTTCAGCGGATGCTCGGCAAGCATGTTGGCGCGTCCGGCGATGGTTTCGACCACGGGGATTTGATGGGCTTCGGCAAAGGCGGTCAGTTCGTTGACAGCGCGCGAGTATTGCACGCCGCCACCGGCGATGATCATGGGACGCTCGGCGCTAGCAAGCGCAGCGACCGCATCGGCGATTTCGGCTTCATCCGGAGATTGGCGACGAATGCGATGCACTTTCTTGTCGAAGAACTTGACCGGGTAGTCATAGGTCCAGCCCTGCACATCCTGCGGCAGGCCAAGGAAGGCCGGGCCGCAATCGGCAGGGTCCAGCAGGGTGGCGATTGCTGCGGGCAGGGACTGGATCACCTGCGCCGGGTGGCTGATACGATCCCAATAGCGGCTGACCGGCTTGAACGCGTCGTTCACGCCGAAGGTCGGATCATAGAAGTTTTCCATCTGCTGCAACACGGGGTCGGGCAGGCGGGTCAGGAACGTGTCTCCGCACAGAAGCAGCATGGGGCAGGCGGTTGGCGTGGGGCCAACCCGGCAGCCGTAAGAAGGTTCGCGGTGCCCGGCCCAGCACTTGCCGTGCAGAACATAAAGCGTTGACGCAGCCACGCCTTGGCATAGCCCGCCGCGGCGAAACCCATGCTTTGTTCGTTCTGTCCGCGATACAGCGGCAGCTCGTCACGTACGGTGTTCAGGGCCTCGCCCAGACAGGTCACATTGCCATGTCCAAAGATGCCGAAGCCGCCGCCACACAGGCGCATTTCTTCTCCGTCTATTTCGATGAACTGGTTGGAAAGCCAGCGAATGATCGCCTGAGCGGTTGTCAGGCGGATGGTGTCGTCTTGCGCAGACATGTCAGCGTATCTCCCACGGGAAAAATCAGTGCGGTGCCGAATGCGGCTTGCGGGGTTTCGATTCTCAGGATACAGTTTTTGCAACCGGTTGCAAATTGTTTTCAAACGAAAGGGGCATCCTCGTGACTCAGATCGGCATTGGCATCCTTGGTGGCGGCTACATGGGTAAGGCACATGCAGTGGCCATGTCCGCCGTCGGCGCGGTGTTTGGGACCACGTTGAGGCCGCGCTTGGAAATGGTCTGTGCGTCGTCCCCGGAAAGCGCCGAACGCTACCGCGCGGCTTATGGTTTCGCCCACGCGACAGACAACTGGCGTGCGTTGGTCGAAGATGACGCGGTCGAGGCGATTGTCATTGCGACGCCACAAGAAACGCATCGGCAAATAGCCGAGGCTGCCTTTGCGCTGGGTAAGCCGGTTTTTTTGTGAAAAGCCGTTGGGTGCGTCGCTGGAAGACAGCGCGGCGATGGTGGCTGCGGCCGAAGCCTCGGGCGTGACGAATATGGTTGGGTTCAACTATATCCGCACCCCCGCCAGCCAGTACGCGCGCGCCATGATCGAAGCAGGCGAAATCGGGGACATCACCTGGTTTCGTGGCGAGCACACCGAAGATTTCTATGCGGACCCGCAGACCCCCGGCCAGCTGGCGCACCAGCGGGATGGCAAACGGGACGATGGGGGACCTTGCGCCGCATATGGTGAACGCCGCACTCGCGCTGATGGGACCGATTTCACGCGTCATGGCCGAAGTTGAAACCGTTCACAGTGACAGACCGGGCGGGCGCGTCACCAATGACGACCACGCCCAGATGATGTGCCGCTTTGAAAACGGTGCGATGGGGCAGATGTATTTCAGCCGCATCGCGACCGGGCGCAAGATGGGCTATGCTTATGAAATCACCGGCACCAAAGGCGCGATCCGCTTTGATCAGGAAGATCAGAATGCGCTGTGGTTGTACCGGATGGACGATCCCGAACCCGAGCGTGGCTTTCGCAAGATCCTGACCGGCCCCGCCCATCCCGACTATGAGCCCTTTTGTCAGGGGCCGGGGCACGGCACTGGGTATCAGGACCAGATCATTATCGAGCACGCGACTTTCTGCGTGCCATCGAAACCGGCGCGGATGTGTGGCCCACTTTCCGCGACGGGCATGAAGTAAACCGGGTGATTGCGGCGGGGCTTGCCTCGTCCGACAGTCAATCCTGGAAAGATATCAACGACTTCTGAGCATCGGAGACACTAAAGGATGAGCATCAGAATTGGCAACGCACCCTGTTCTTGGGGTGTTGAGTTTGCGGATGATCCGCGCAACCCGACTTGGCGATCCGTCCTGAAGGACTGCGCCGAGGCGGGCTATAAGGGCATCGAATTGGGCCCTGTGGGGTTCATGCCCGAAGACCCTGTCGAGCTGGGCGAGGCTTTGGCCGAACATGAACTGGAATTGATTGGGGGCGTTGTTTTCCGCGCCTATCACGACCCTGACGCATGGGGCGATGTTCTGGACGCCACGCACCGGACGGCGCGTGCGCTGAAGGCGCATGGCGCGCAGCATCTTGTGCTGATCGACTCGATCTCGCCGCGTCGTGCACCAACTGCTGGCCGGGTCGCCGAAGCCGAGCAAATGGACAAGGCCGAGTGGGTGGCCTATCGCGACCGGATCGCGGAAAGCGCCCGGATCGGGGCCGAAGAATATGGCCTGACCGTCGGCATCCACGCCCACGCTGCTGGCTTCATGGATTTCGAGCCAGAGCTTGAGCGGCTGCTGGATGAAGTCGATGAAAGCCTATTGAAAATCTGCTTTGATACCGGTCACCACTCCTATGCAGGGTTCGATCCTGTGGCGTTCATGAAGCGCCATGTTGGGCGGATTTCCTATATGCATTTCAAGGATATCGACCCGAAAGTGAAGGCCGATGTGATCGAGAAACGCACCGGTTTTTATGACGCGTGCGGGCAGGGGATCTTCTGCAATCTGGGCGAGGGAGACGTGGATTTCCCCGCCGTCCGCCAAGTGCTGTTAGATGCAGGGTTCGAGGGCTGGTGCACGGTCGAGCAAGACTGCGACCCGACACTTGACCCGGATCCGGTGGGGGATGCCCGCAAGAACCGTGAATACCTAGAATCCATCGGCTTCATGTAAGGAGTTCCCGATATGACGAAATTGAAATGGGGCATGATCGGTGGCGGCGAAGGCAGCCAGATTGGTCCGGCACACCGTCTTGGCGCCCTCGCGGATGGCCGTTTTGAATTCACCGCAGGTGCTTTGGATCACCGTCCTGAAGTGGGCCGCGAATACGCGCAACGTCTGGGCATCGCAGCGGATCGCGCTTATGGCGATTGGGAGGAAATGTTGGCGGGTGAGAAAGATCGCGATGACAAGGTCGATCTGGTCACCGTCGCTACGCCCAACGCCACGCATTTCGAGATCACCAAAAGCTTTCTGGAGGCTGGCTTTAACGTGCTGTGCGAAAAGCCGATGACCATGACGGTTGAAGAAGGTGAAGAGATCGTGAAGATTGCCGAGAAATCGGGAAAGATCTGCGCCGTAAACTACTGCTACTCGGCGTATCCGATGGTGCGGCAGGCGCGGGCAATGGTGCGTGCGGGCGAGATCGGCAAGATCCGTCTGGTCGTCACCAGCTTCAGCCATGGGCATCACGGTGATGCGACGGATGCCGACAACCCGCGTGTTCGTTGGCGCTATGATCCTGAAATGGCTGGGGTTTCCGGGGCAGTTCGCCGATTGCGGCATTCATGCCCTGCATATGGCGAGCTTCATCTGTGACGACGAGGTTCAGCGCCTCTCGGCCGACTTCGCCTCGACCATTCCGTCACGCGTTCTGGAAGATGACGCGATGGTCAATTTCCGCATGGAAGGCGGTACGGTTGGGCGGCTTTGGACGTCGTCCGTGGCGATCGGTCGCCAGCACGGGTTCGACATTCAGGTGTTTGGCGAAACCGGCGGTTTGCGCTGGGCGTCCGAGCAGCCCAACCAGCTGGTCTATACCCCGGTTGGCGGTCGTACCCAGATCATCGAGAAGGGCGAAGGCGGTTTGCATGAAGACGCGCAGCGCCTAAGCCGCGTGGCCATCGCTCATCCAGAGGGCTTCCCGCTGGCAGTCGCCAATATTTACTGTGATTTGGCGGATGCCATTTCCGGTGCGGATCGCGACGGGTTGCCTAATGCGGCGGACGGTGTGCGGTCGATGGCGGCGGTTCACACGGCAGTGGCGTCGGCCAAGGGTGGCGGCTCATGGATGGACGCGCGTCCGCCGATGTTCCGATAAGTTTACGGGGCGGGGCGCAGCGTGCCCCGCTCGACGACCGAACAGGGGAAGATCCGCGCCTCGGGATAGCGGTCCGGTTCGTTCAGCATCGCGACCATCAGTTCGATGGACGATGTCACGATCTGCCGGATTGGCTGGTGGATCGTAGTCAGGTCGATGTTTTCCCAGCGTGCCATTTCCATGTCATTCAAGCCGATGATCCCAATGTCCTCGGGGACACGAAGTTTGCTGTCTTCGATGCAGATAGGGCGCCGATTGACAGTACGTCATCGCCGCAAAAATAGGCTTGCGCGGGATTGGCGTCGATCAGCCTTAGCATCTCTTTCCGCCCGGCTTCGAACGAGTATGCCTCGGCGAAAGAATGACTGGCCTGTATGTCCGGATGCTTGACTATCTCTGACTTGAAGCCGGCAAAACGGTCTTGGGTCGAGGTGGCATCCTCGGGTCCGCCCATGAAGCTACATGGGTGTAGCCGCGCGCGATCAGGGCCTGTGCGGCCATGCGTCCGCATTCCACGTTGTCGATGCCGACCACATGCACCTGCGGGGCCGAGGAATACCGGCCAAAGCTGTGCACAACCGGAACGCCCGCGTCGCGGAAGGCTTTAGAAAAGCCCGGTGGCAATGTGGAGGACGCAACGACTACGCCATCGACGGAATACTGACGCAACATCCGCACCGAGTTTTCAGGGTCCGTTTCGTCGGTCAGGTTGACCAGAAGGGGGCGCAGGCCACGTTCTTGCAGACCGCGCGTGAACAGGTCGAAAACCTCAAGGAAGATCGGGTTGTGGAAGTTGTTCGAGACAAGGCCGATCAATTTTGTGCGTCCCGTGGTTAGGGACGAGGCCAAGGCATTCGGGCTGTATCCAAGCTCGCGCGCGGCCTTTTCGACTTTGCGACGCATCTTGTCAGAGACCGAGGCGCCATCAGTAAATGTGCGCGATACGGCAGAGCGGGATACACCCGCGCGTTCTGCAACCTCTTTCAACGTAACGGCCATGCTGTGTTTGCCTTCTTAACTTGCCTCTGCGATCCTTTTAGCGGGGTTTCAGTGGTCTTGGCAGTATGAAATGCGCCCTGCCATTTTGCAACCGGTTGCAAAATGATGTCAGATGTGTTTAAACTCGAGTCGGAGAGGCGGAGAAGACCGCTCTCGCACCGTGAATAGGTGAATTTTTGGGAGGAAATCATGACTTCACTTACGAAGAAACTCGCGCTTGCGGCTGCCGTGGCTGCTGCGCCGCTGATGGCGGCGACCACTGCCTCGGCCGAGGGCGAGAAATACATTCTTGTCAGCCACGCACCTGACAGCGACAGCTGGTGGAACACCATCAAGAACGGCATCGCACTTGCCGGTGAGCAGATGGGCGTAGAGGTTGAATACCGTAACCCGCCCACCGGTGACCTGGCGGACATGGCCCGCATTATCGAACAGGCTGCGGCCTCGGGTCCGAATGGCATCATCACCACGCTGGCGGATTATGATGTCCTCTCTGGTCCGATTAGGTCGGCGGTAGACAGCGGAGTGGATGTGATCATCATGAACACTGGCACCCCCGATCAGGCCCGCGAAGTTGGCGCCCTGATGTATGTGGGTCAGCCGGAATATGACGCTGGGTATGCTGCAGGTCTGCGTGCCAAGGGCGATGGCATCGGTTCGTTCCTCTGCGTGAACCACTATATCGTGCAGCCGTCCTCGCAAGAGCGTTGTCAGGGCTTTGCTGACGGTCTGGGCATTGATCTGGGCGACCAGATGATCGACGCAGGGCAGGACCCGGCGGAAATCAAAAACCGCGTGCTGGCCTATCTGTCGGCCAACCCTGATACGGATGCAGTTTTGACGCTTGGGCCGACGTCGGCTGATCCGACCATCCTTGCGCTGGAAGAAAACGGCATGGCTGGTGACATCTATTTCGGCACCTTCGACCTTGGTGGTGAAATCGTCAAAGGCATCAAAGCTGGCGTGATCCAGTGGGGCATCGACCAACAACCCTTCCTGCAGGCCTACCTGCCGGTGGTCGTGATGACCAACTTCCATCGCTATGGTGTTCTGCCCGGCAATAACATCAACTCGGGCCCCGGTTTCGTAACCGCTGACGGTCTTGAGAAGATCGAGATGTTTGCAGGCGAATACCGCTGATTTTCTTTCAAGGGCGGCCGGAGTGATTTGGCCGCCCGTATTTTATCTTGATTAAGGACACAGAGGCTTACCATGTCCAATGCACCCACCGAAAATGCGGTCGACGAAAGGATCAAGACACGATCCCGCTTCCGCGAAGCATGATCCGTCCCGAACTGGGCGGAATGGTCGGCACTGTCGCCGTCTTCACATTCTTCCTGTTGTTTGCCTTCGACAGTGGCATGTTCAACAGCCAGGGCATCATGAACTGGTCAACCGTATCGGCCCAATTTATGATTATTGCCGTGGGGGCTTGCCTTCTAATGATTGCGGGCGAGTTTGACCTTTCCGTCGGCTCTATGATCGGTTTTGCCGGTATGATGGTCGCGATCTTCAGCGTGACACTCGGCTGGCCGGTTTGGCTTGCGATCCTGCTTACATTTCTCATGTGTATCGCCATCGGTGCCTTGAACGGGTACATCGTGATCCGCACCGGATTGCCAAGCTTTATCGTGACGCTTGCCTTCCTGTTCATCCTGCGTGGCTTTGCGATCTTCCTGCCGCAGGTGATCGAGCGCAAAACCATCATCGGTGGGATCAAGGATGTCGCCGAGGGGGATTGGCTTGCGCCGTTCTTTGGCGGCAAGATTTTAACCGGTCTGTTCCAGTGGATGGGTGACGCGGGCGTCATCGCCGTGTTCGAGCGTGGCACGCGCAAAGGGCAGCCAGTGTTGATGGCATTCCGATGCTGATTATCTGGGCCATTGTCCTTATCATCTTTGGTCATGTGCTGCTGACCAAGACCAAATTCGGCAACTGGATTTTCGCCGCAGGGGGCGATGCCGAGGCGGCCCGCAACTCGGGTGTGCCGGTCAATAAGGTCAAGATCCTGATGTTCATGTTTACCGCATTCTGCGCAACCGTATTTGCAGTCTGTCAGGTGATGGAGTTCGGATCAGCCGGTGCCGACCGCGGGCTTCTCAAGGAGTTCGAGGCGATCATCGCCGTGGTCATCGGTGGCGCTCTGCTGACAGGTGGTTACGGGTCGGTTCTTGGCGCAGCCCTTGGCGCGCTGATCTTTGGTGTCGTTCAGCAGGGTTTGTTCTTTGCGGGTGTCGAAAGCAGCCTGTTCCGCGTATTTCTGGGGGTAATCCTTCTGGGCGCGGTGATCCTGAACACCTATATTCGTCGCATCATCACGGGGGAGCGTTGATATGAATCCGGAAAAAGCTCCAATCATCCAGATGAAGAATATCGAGAAGCATTTTGGCAGCGTGATCGCGCTGGCGGGTGTCTCGCTCGAGGTCTTTCCCGGAGAATGCCACTGCCTTCTCGGCGACAACGGTGCCGGTAAGTCGACCTTCATCAAAACCATGTCCGGCGTTCATCAGCCGACCCATGGCGAGATCTATTTCGAAGGCAAACCGATGAGCTTCGCCGATCCGCGTGATGCGATTTCGGCAGGGATTGCAACGGTGCACCAACACCTTGCGATGATCCCCCTAATGTCGGTTAGCCGTAACTTCTTCATGGGCAATGAGCCGGTGAAGAAAGTCGGTCCGCTAAACTTCTTCGACCATGATCATGCCAATCAGGTCACCATGGACGAAATGCGCAAGATGGGCATCAACCTGCGTGGACCGGATCAGGCTGTGGGTACATTGTCAGGTGGCGAGCGCCAGACGGTTGCCATTGCACGTGCAGTGCATTTCGGCGCCAAGGTGCTGATCTTGGACGAACCGACCTCGGCCTTGGGTGTGCGCCAGACGGCGAACGTACTTGCCACGATCGACAAGGTCCGCAAGCAGGGGATCGCCGTGGTCTTCATCACGCACAACGTACGCCACGCACTTGCCGTCGGAGACCGGTTCACGGTGCTCAATCGCGGTCAGACGCTGGGCACGGCACAGCGCGGGCAGATTACGCCGGAAGAGTTGCAAGATCTGATGGCAGGCGGTCAGGAACTTGTCGCCTTGGAAGGTAGCCTGGGTGGCACCGTTTAAAGGACGATGAGTTTAAAACAGGGCATCTGAAAGCATGGAAAGGCGGAGCTCTTAGGCTTCGCCTTTTTTGTTTGGCATCGCCAGGTGGACGTGCGCGTGAGGTACGTCTGGTCGGCTCGGCTCGGTTGACACGCGCCCGAGAGCCGGCTTTGCTACTTTCGATATTTACGGCGAAGAGGGAGGCATGAAAATGCACCTAAAAGTTCTTGTGTTTTTCGTCGTGGGAACGTTGGCAGGGGCACTTCAGGGATGCGTGGAAGCCGAGGCCCACAAGACATCAATTGTTGCCCAGGAAGACCAACGTGTTGCCGGAATTGGGGATGCCGTTCTGTCGGCACATGGGACAGAGCGTTCGCCCAATGCGCGCGGTGACGCAGGCGCGACTGGCGGCGCCGGGGCCACGGGGACAACCACGTTTTACTTTGCGGGGGCGAATGCAGGGAAAGCGCTTTTCGTCCGGCGTGATGTTCTGGTGCAGATAGGTCAGACGACGATCAACCCTAATAGCCGATCATATTTTGACCAGCAGGGTGGTGCTATTCCCTATTCGGGTGTGGCAAGCGTGAACGCCTATCCGATTGTCGTACCCCCCAATTTGCCTCATCACCGGATTGTCAGTGTGCACGATCAGAAAGTCACGGTTGCCATGGGAAAATCGATTGTTCTTTCGGGCAGGACCTTGACCGTGATTAATGCGAGCGCAAATCAACTCACCTTTGCGCTTCAGTAAAGGTAAAGCCCTCAGATCGGAGCTGATTTTGTGGAGGCGAGAAGGTTCTGATCGACGCCTGACTTCAAACGTACCCACTTCATTTCCTTGACGCGATAGAGGGGAGACGGCCACCGGTGAGTGGTACCGGTGGCTGAAAACCATTAATCCCCTCACTCATACATGCGCATTTATAAAACAATGTTTGTCAAAACTTTGGCACTGGTGGGTTGACCTAACGTAAGCGTAAGTTATGGTTTTTCGCGGCTATCAACCGTGTGCGGGTATGTCTGCTCTATTGCCCCATGCCTTGGATGTTCTGCGCGACGACCGTGTCCACCCGGTCGACGATTGCCTCAATCTCGGGATTGGGACATCCATGCTTGGTCATCAACTGCCAGATTATACGGTCCATCCGCTCGACTTTCGTGGCTGACTGAAACAGGGCCCGCGCGACGGATGACGGTGCCGTAAGCTGACGCGCTGCTGTGCAATAGGTTTCAAACGGAACCAAATCTTGCGGCGCGGCCCCCAGCTGAAGGCAAAGCCCCCTGTACGCTTTCGTAAATCCGGTGCGAGGCACCTTCGTCCTGCGTGACAGCATCAGAGATCGAGCGTAGCCCCTCATCGCTAAGACAGCGATAGTTGCCAGTGATCAGCATGGGCCATTTGGCCAGAGGCGTGAACGCAGACGCTGATGCAACCAGCAAGACGGGCGGGCGTAGACCCTGATGCAGCAGCGTCGGCGCGCGGTTCGCGCTGCGGCAAATCTGGCGCAGCATGTCGTTCGACCCGGCATCTGCAAACGGCGCAATCTTGAAGTTCGACGGCAGCGAGACTTTCATGTGGTGGCTCAGGGCAGGATCTATGCGCACGGCCTGCGGGTCCGGGCTGCTGTGAGTGAAACGGTCGGGCGAGAACGACTCCCACAGGTCGGGTGCGTGATAGGCCCGCGCCAGATCGGTGTTCCATACCCTTTCTAGTCGTTTCAGATAGGGCGGCAGCGCCATGTTCATGATCGAGATCACAGGCCGCCCACTAATCGCGATCCGAAAGGCGAGCGCGCGAATGTCGGGTGCGGCGAACTGAGGCTCCTGCATCGCAAGGACGATCAGGTCATGTTGGGAGGGATCCACTGCGTCCGGGGTGACCGCAACCACGTCAAGGTCCGCCGTGTCGCGCGACACAAGGATTGGCATACCCGCCTTTCGCGTCGCCACGTGAATGAACGGTCCCTCGGCGTTGATTTGCCGCGCTTCAGCATCGCGGCAGACCACGGTGACATGATGCCCGCCCAACGCGGCCCGCACGGCGAACACGAGCCCGTAAGAGGCGCCAAGGACCAAGATACGGTAAGTGGTGGCCTGCATTACCCGGCTTTCTTTGACATGGGGCACACCCGATTTCTGGCGTCTTCCAAACGGTCGGCGACCCGCGCGCAGAAGCACGGCGCGAAGCGAGAGCTGAAATACTGGCCGTGGCCGCCGGGAACGATGTCCCAGGTCACCGCAGCGAACTGTTTTTGCCATTTCAGCTCGGGCCGCGCCTCGCTTAGGAAGGGATTGAATTGCTGGCTTTCGCGGCCATAGAACAGCCCGACATTCAGGTCGAGCTTGGACATCGGCTGATAGTCCAGCATCAACAGCTGTGCGATCTCAGCCCCGCGTCGTAACATCTCGGCTGCAATGAGTTCGGAAATGCGCGCGGATTGGCAGTTGCCGCCAAGGTAGTAGGGGCCGTCTGGCTGCAGCCGGGTGATCTCGTCCACATAGGAGCGGGCCAGTTCCGCGTTGAACCCCTGTTTGTCGCTGCGTTGGACGACGGCTTGCATCGATCGTAACCCGTATAAAGGTTGGTTCAGACCCAATTCCCTAGCCATCACGGCAGGTTCATGCGCCCCGTTGAAGCACCAAAATAGTGGTGGACGCGCGCCGTCGCGGTTGAAATGCATGACGGGCAGGTGCGCGCCGACCTGCTCACCGGGCCAGGCATTCGACGTCAGCATCATCCGGCGGCGGACCTCTTCCCACGGGGTGTCAGCGCGCGCCAGAACCGTTTCGTCCCCAACCGTTTTGCGATCGGCTGTCTTTGTCGGACGAGAGCGCTGAGCCAGTTTTCCCATCTTCCTGAGAATGCGTTTGATCGGTTGCGGCTTCGGTTTTTCTGCGGGCTTGGATTCGGGTTCAATCGTGGAAGACACGACCTGCGCCAGATCCTGCAGGCGGGCCAGGTCTCCGATTGTGTCCAAGGGTATGTGACAGGCGAATTCGGCCTCAAGCAGCAGGATCATCTGCACAAAAGACAGCGAGTCCCCCACCGATCTCAAAGAAATCATCATGCCGCCAGACCTTATCCAGATCCAGCACCCCGTCGCCAAATGCGGGCCAGTGTCACCTCGACGGGGCTTTCAGGGGGCTCCATCTGGCGGCTGGAGTCGGAAGTGACCTCGCCGAAATCTGCGGCGCGCGCGGCCAGCGTGCGGCGGTCGGTCTTGCCATTGTGTAATAGCGGGATCTCGTCAACACGCTGGAACAGGCCGGGCACGATCCCGCGCGCCAGGATCCGTTCCGCGGATCGCCTAAGCTCGGCTGCGGGAATGTCAGTGTCGGCAACATAGAAGGCCGCCAGCCGAGTGTCGGGCTGGTTGATCGCCACGACGGCGCATTTGATCACCGCCGGGTGATAGCTGACGCCTGCCTCGACCTCGGCCAGTTCGGTGCGTACCCCGTTGATCTTGATCTGGTCATCAGTTCGACCATGATGGACCAACACACCCTGTGCGTTGTAGCGACCGAGATCGCCAGTTCCGTACATCAGCCCGCCGTCGCGGAACGGATCAGCAATGAACTTCTTGGCCGTCAGGTCCGGGCGGTTGAGATATCCCTTTGATAGCTTGATGCCGCCAATGTAGATCTCGCCCACCAGCCCATCCGGAAGAACATTGCCCGCTTGGTCCAAGATATAGATGGAAACGCCGTTACCTACGCCTCCGATGGGGACAGACAGATCCGAATCCGCCTTGGCGTCAAACACATGTGCGGTCGAGGCCATTGAGGCTTCGGTCGGACCATACCAGTTCTGCAACGAGACGGCGGGCCCAAACGCCCGAACCGCCCTATGCGCCAGTTCCGTGGTCAGGACCTCGCCTATGCTGATGATGCTGCGCAGGTTTTCGATCGTCCAAATCCTGTCGCTCAGCAGCCTCAGCTGTGAAGGTGTCACCGCTATGCCATCGACGCGGTCGTCGCGAATTGCGTCGATCAGGGACATGCCGGTCAGCGCATCCGGTGCGTCATAGGTCACGATGGTTCCGCCCGTCGTCAGTGCCATGAAGGATCGGAAAGCGGATTCGAACGACAACGTCGTGGCCAACGCCCAGTTCAAGGGCTGACCTGATGACAGCAGGTTCCCCGCCCAGTGATCATAGATTGCGAAGCTGCGATGGGAGACTTCAATGCCCTTAGGTTCATTCGTCGAGCCGGAGGTGAACATCACATACATGGTGCCATCAGGGTCGATGTCAGGCAGATCCGAGGCTGCATTCTGCCCTTCCGCCAAAAGCGTGTCTGGATCAACCAGTTCCGCCCCGCCATAGCGCGTGTCAGCGCCATCCGTTTCGGACGAAACCACCAATCTTGCGGCCGTTTGCTGGAACAGTTTCAGGGTATTTTCCATGGGCTGACGCGTGTCCAGCGCGAAATAGGCAGCAGAGGTGCGCAAGATGCCAAGGATCGTGGCGATTAAGATCGCGGAGCGTGGCAGTTGGATTGCAACCAGCTCGCCGGCCTGAATGCCGCGTGCAACAAGGGCCGACGCAATGTGGCGCGATTGCAGCTCAAGTTCGGCATAGGTCATGCTGGTGGCGCCGTCCTGTACGGCAATCGCGTCCGGTCGACGGGACACCTGCTGCAAGAACCCCTCCACAAGAGATAGATAGGGGGGCAGGGGTGCATTGGTCGCGACTGCTGCTCGCGCGATGGCTTTCTTGCGGTCTTCGGGCCCACCCAGCGCGATATCCGAAACCCTGCAATCGGGCGTTTTAACCAACGTATCGAAAATACGAAGGTAGACGGACGCCAGGACGTCCACGGGAACAGCTCTCGCAATGTCCTCGTTCACCTGAAACAGGATGCGGACATCCCCCTCGGAATCTGCCGCACGCACTGTGATGTTCAGATCTTGTGAAAGCGCTTCAATCCGGCGCTCTCGGATCAGCTCTCGTGACTTTACCCCCTCGAAATCTGGCAGCGTTTCCGGAATGAAGTTGACCGTGGCGCAACGTGATCCCCAACGACTTTTTCGCCGCGACGGATCTTGCGAAAGGCGGTCTGGCGTGTGGTTTTGACAGCGGCCAGAAGGTCGCGGCAGGTCCATTCATCCTGAATGTCCAAAGACAGCGGCAGATTTCGGATTAGGGCCCCGCGATCATGTCACTTCCACGCTGGAACCGCCCATGAGACACGCTTCCCAAGGCGATGTGGTCCTCGCCGGACACGCGGTGCATGAAGGCGAAGGTCGTAGCGACGATGGTTTCGAACAGACCCGCCACATAGCGCGGGCCGTCATCATCTGGGCCTAATCCAAGACTGGTGCGAAGCGCGATCAGCCGCTCTTTTCCAAGATGAATTTCCCGAAGGATGATCTGTTTGGGATGCGGCAGGCGTGTTGCTTCCTGCATCGCCGCCGGGTGAAGACGTGGAGGTCTGGAACCGGTCATTTGGATCTGCTTGGGGTCAGGCATGTGATCCGTCAAGAACTCCAGGAACGAGGGGTAATCCGGCGTCTCGTCCATCCCTTTTCGGCGCAGGGCATATAGCTCGGCAAGTCGGCCGACCAGCAGCATCGACGATGTGTAATCGGTGATGACATGATGTTGGTTGAGGGACCAAATCCAATGCCCGTCCCCAACTTTTGCCAAGGCCGTGGTGAACGCGCAGGTCGTCAGGTCGAAAGGCTCCAGCTCCAGCCCGGTTAGCCACTCCAACGCCTCTTCAAGGGGATCCGCACCGTCCGAGAAGTCGCGAACGGGCATGTCCCATGCACAGGCGTCTGCGGCGTATTGATATGGGACACCATCCAGTTCGGTAAACCGAAGTCTCAGGGCATCATGTGCGTGAACCAAGTCCTTAAACACGGCCTTGAACAGGGCCGGATCAAGATCGGTTTTCCACGCGACCTTCATGGAGCGGTGGTTGATCGGGCGCTCGGGAAAACTCCGCCATGCACGCCAGAACGCAAGTTGAGTATCCGTCAGCTGAACGTACAAACCTCTGCCCTCACTCCAACCCAATTAAGCAATCAAAACTGACTGTCAGGCCTCGAAATCGACCTGAACGTGTCCCACCACGTTATCTGCATAGAACTGCGGTTAGGTTTCGGTCAACCGATCCTGTGATCTATTTTCACCGTTCAAGAGAGCTGGGCACGGGCAGTTCTTGTTATTTGATAAGAAACCGTTTTTCAGTCTGCTATGTCAGGTTGATTGCGCTGAGTGCGAATTAGCCATAGCGCCACTCGAAGTAGCGTTCTTTCACGGCTTCCCAGTAATACACGGTGTCAGCTGCAAGAGGACCGAATGCAGACCCGTTCCATGTCAGGCCGTAGGGGTCCAGAACCGTATGGCGCTTGCCATTATCGACAATCGCTTCGGCGATCAGGCGCCCCAAAAGGGGACCGATATTTACGCCGTGACCGCCAAGACCGGTGGCCGCCCAAATGCCGTCATGCATCTCGCGCAGATAGGGCATGCGGTGGCGCGCATAGCCCAGAAGGCCGCTCCACGTCGCGTCTGTTTTGACCTCCGCGAGCCGCGGGAAGACCGACGTGAAGGCGCGACGCATCTGCTGTTCAAGGTCGGCAGGATCCTTGGCGTTTCCCGTCATGCCGCCACCCCACAGCAGCCGCCCGTCCGGTGTGATGCGGAAATAGTCGCAGGCCATCCGCGTATCGACAATGGCAGCTGTCGAGTTGATGATCTCGTCTGCCAGATCGCCAAGAGGTTCGGTGACTGTCACAAAAGTGCCGATGGGCAACAGGTTACGCTGCAAGCGCTTGTGAAACCCGTCCACCATCCCGCCTTGGCACAGGATGACAGTCTTGCACAGCACCGATCCCGCCTGCGTGGTGACCAGATGATCCGCCCCCTGTCGCGACATAGACAACGCGCGCGTATTTTCAAAGATATGGCCGCCCAAGCGCTGGGTTTCTCGGGCAAGGCCAAGGCAGTAATTCAACGAATGGGCGTGAAACCCTGCGGGTCATAGACTCCGTCAAAATAGCGCTCCGTGCGCACCATCTCGCGCAGCGTGTCAGTCGGGACGTACTCCACCGGATAGCTATAGGCGTCTGACTTGTGCCGGGCATAGTCTTGCATCCCCTGCGCGTCGCGATAGCGCGAGACTGACAGCGATCCGGGGCGGATGTCGACGCCGGGCAGGTCCAATTTTTTGGTATACTCTTGGAAGATCTCGACCCCTTCACGGGACAGGTCAAAGATTTGCACTGCTGTTGCCAGCCCCAGTTTCTTTTCGATGGCTGCACCGTCCGCCGCAAACCCCGGCCCTACAATGCCGCCGTTACGACCGCTGGCCCCCCAGGCAATCTGATCTGCCTCAAGCAATATCACGGACATTCCAGCCTTCGTCAGTTCATAGGCGCAACTGATGCCCGCGATGCCGCCGCCGATGATACAGATATCGGCTTCGACGCGCTCTGGCAGAGGATTTGCATCCAGCGGCGGCTCCATCGTGCGCGTATAGTAGGTGTCGCGGTATGATGGGCAGACCTGCTCCGAAAGGGGGTGCGTCATTGGGTGTTGTCCTGCTGATCCAAGGGCCACGTTGGGCAAGCTTGCGTCGGGTGTGCGGGCGGCTCAAGCTTAAAAGCAGCGCGGTGTTAGTTTTTGAAACGGCCAATCTGTCGCGTCCTTGTGCAGGCCGCGACAGTGGCCATTCCGTGTTCGGTCAGGTATCGCCTAGGATAACAATTGCTAAGGTGATCTGTGATGCAATCTCAGCCGGTTCTGACAAAAGACCTTGTAATGATCGGGGGTGGTCATGCCCACGCGCTGGTGCTGCGCATGTGGGGGATGAAGCCTTTGGCAGGCGCGCGGCTGACGCTGATTAACCCGGCTCCGACGGCGCCGTATTCGGGCATGCTGCCGGGGCACATTGCAGGCCACTATTCGCGCGCGGCGTTGGACATTGATCTGGTCAAGCTCGCACGGTTTGCGGGGGCGCGGTTGGTGATCGGCCACGCGACCGCGATTGATCCGGTGTCAAAGACGGTCACCGTCGAGGGCGGGCGCGAGATCGGGTATGATGTGGCCTCGGTCGACATCGGGATCCATACGCAGATGCCTGATATCGAAGGGTTTTCCATGCATGCCTGCGGGGCGAAACCCTTGGATGTCTACGCGGTGAAATGGCAGGATTTCCTGCGCGCAGTCGCGGACGGTCAGGCGGCGCCTCATGTGGCGGTGATCGGGGCAGGTGTCGCTGGGGGTCGAGCTTGCTTTGGCGATGGCACATGCGTTGCGGCACCACACAGACAGGAAAGTGCATCTGATCGAGGCAGGCGACGACATCACGGCCCGCGCCAAGGCCGCGCGTGGTCCGTTGCGGGCGGCGCTGCAGGATTTGGGGGTGGAGCTGCATGTAAAGGCCTCGGTTGCGCGGATTGAAGCGGATCATGTGGTGTTGGGAGATGGGGCGATACTCGATAGCCAGTTTACCGTGGGGACTGCCGGGGCGTTTGCCCATGGCTGGCTGCAACAGACCGACCTGCCATTGACGCCAGAAGGGTTCATTCCGGTCGGGCCGGAGTTTCAGGTGCAGGGGCATGATGGGCTGTTTGCCGTGGGCGATTGCGCCGAGATGCTGCACGACCCCGCGCCCCCAAAGCTGGGGTGTTCGCGGTGCGGGCGGCTCCGGTTCTGGCGCACAATCTGCGCGCCGCGTTGACGGGTGGGACCATGAAACCCTTCAAGCCGCAACAGGATTATCTGAAGCTGATCTCGCTGGGTGGCAAACAGGCCTTGGCCGAGAAATGGGGGCGCGCGATTGCGTTGCCGGGCCTGTGGCGCTGGAAGGACAACATCGACCAGAAGTTTATGCAGAAGTTCCGAGAGCTTCCGGCCATGGCGCAGGCCCCCGGAACCGCGCGAGCGTGCGCTGGGCGGGATTGACGCAGACGCGGCGCCGCTGTGTGG
>LLEO01000072.1_pt1 | contig 18974 bp, 29 predicted proteins | sample 595861 | NCBI WGS metagenome assembly LLEO01 (sample SAMN02919315, study PRJNA255460) | bioreactor metagenome | biome: chemostat; feature: culture 2012_25.1; material: sediment; isolation source: day35 25degC chemostat 2012 inoculated with Wadden Sea sediment taken from... | place: Germany: Bremen ... | reverse complement strand
CATTAAGGGGTTCAGGCTGTCATCGGCTCTTGAAACACCATGCCGATTTGCGCTCCGCGAAATGGGAAGTTGAGATCTTCGCCCATTGCGCCGCATCGAATCGATGGCTCTCTTCGAACTCAAACTGCATCTGTCCTGTTGCATGCGCGCGTTCAGGCAGCAAGTTCATCAAAGTGAGGGCGGTCAGGCTTTTGCCAGACCCGCTTTCGCCCACAAGGCCAACTTGCGCGCCGGGCTTGATCGTGAGGTCGATTTGCGACAGCACCTCGCGATTGTCAAAACGAATGCTGAGTTGTTCCAGCTTAGCCAGTGACATTCATGCCTCCGGCCTTGGACAATTTAGGGTCCATTTGATCGCGCAGTCCGTCGCCCATCAAATTGAGCCCGAGCACGAAAGCGATAATCGTCACGCCCGGCCAAATGGCCTGAATGGGATAGGCAAGGAAGAAACTTTGCGCCTCCTTCAGCATCAACCCCAGGCTGGTTTCTGGCGGTTGCGTGCCCAAGCCAATATAGGAAAGGCCAGCCTCGGCCAAAATGCCAAGCGAGAGTTGAATGGTGGCTTGCACGATCAGCAAGCTCAAAATGTTGGGCAGCACATGGCGCACAGAAATCTGCCACACCCTGAGCCCGGACAATCGTGCGGCATCCACATAATCCAACGTCCAGATCGAAAGGGCGCCGCCCCGCGCCACACGCGCAAAAACCGGAATGTTAAAAATGCCGATGGCAATCATCGCATTGATGGCGCTGGGGCCGAACAAAGTGGTGATGATAATTGCGGTGATGATAGCCGGGAAGGCGAACACAAAGTCATTAAGCCGCAGGATCAACCGCTCCAGCCAGCTGCCATGCCCGGCAGCCAAAAGGCCAAGCGGCACGCCGATTGCCATGCCGATGGCCACCGCCAACACCGCGACCCGTAAACTGGTGAGGCTCCCGCCATCAACATTGATAAAATGTCTCGCCCAAAAAAGTCAGTGCCGAACCAGTGGCTGCCGGATGGGGTCGTAAATCGATTGGCGACGTCTATGGTGTCGGTGGCGTGTGGCGTCCATACCAAGGAAACAAGCGCGAAAGCCACCAAAATTGTGCTGACACAAAAGCCGACGGCAAAGCTCGGGTGTGCGAAATTTGAGCCGAAAGATTTCAACAGTCTTTTGCTCATTGCGCCGCCCGCTTTTTAAGGCGCGGGTCAACAAGGGCATAGAGCAAATCCACCAGAAACATGATGATGACCACCAGCCCGACAAGCACCAAAAGTGCACTGCGCACGACGAATAAGTCGCGAGCGGATATGGCTGTAAAGATCAACCGACCGAGGCCGGCAGGTAAAACACATTCTCGACAATGATGGTCCCCGCGATCAAGAAAGCGAATTGCAGCCCCATAATGGTCAGCACGGGGAGTAGGGCGTTGCGCACCCCATGGCGCCACAGCGCTTGGCTTTTGCTCAGTCCTTTGGCGCGGGCGGTGCGGATAAAATCTTGCCGCGCCACATCCACCAAAGATGTGCGCATCACCCGCGCCAAAATGGCGGCTTGCGGCAAGGCCAATGCAATGGTCGGCAAAACTAACGCGCGAAGGGCAGCGGTTGGGTTTTCCGCCCACGGCACAAACCCACCAGGCGGAAGCATTTTAAGGTGACCGCGAACACAACAACCAAAAGCATGGCAAACCAAAAATTGGGAATGGCGATGCCGATTTGCGCCAACCCCATAAGGCCCGCGTCGCCTGGCTTGCCCTGGTGCTGCGCCGCAAAAATACCGAGGGGCAGACCAATCAGGGTCGACAATATAAGCGCGCCAAACGCCAGCGGCAGGCTGAGCTGCATCCGATCAAGGATCAGCTCGGCAATCGGCGCACGCTGGCTGGCACTCATGCCCAAATCGCCCGTCATCAGGCCCATCAGCCACTGGCCAAACCGAACAATCGCAGGCTGATCCAGCCCCAATTGCTGCCGCAGTGCGTTTAACGAGTCCTCAGACGCATTGATGCCCAGCATGAACCGCGCCGGATCACCGGGCAAAACATCCAGCAGAAAAAAAATGAGCGCCGCGGCAACCAACAAGGTCAGGGCGACACCCAATAATCTTTGTATCAAATAGCCAACCATGGCCGTATCGGGCTGATTTTAGCACGACTTGTCAAGCACCAGCGTCAACTTATTCAATGCCTTACCTGGTCCATTTCACTTGGGTCAAATCATTGCCTTCGACCGGTGAGTTTGGCCACATGCCCGTAAGTTGCGCATTCCACACCCCGGTTTTCGCCAATTGGAACAAAAAGCCATTCACCGCGTCATCGGTCAAAATCCGCTGGGCGTCTTGCGCCAGCTTTTCGCGTTCGGCGTTGTCGGTGGTCACATTCAGCGTCGCGATCAATTCCTGAAACGTCTTGTTGTCATACTGGAAGTAATAGTCTGGGTTGGCATAAATGCCGATATCAAACGGTTCCACATGGCTGACAATGGTCAAATCATAATCCTTGTTGGTGAACACATCGTCCAGCCATTGCGCCCACTCCACATTGATCAGCTCAAGCTCAATGCCGATTTCGCGCAATTGTGCCGCCAGGATTTGGCCACCCCGACGGGCATAGGTTGGGGGCGGGAGTTTCAGTGTGGCCTTAAAGCCATCCGCATAACCAGCCTCCGAAAGCAATTGTTTCGCCCGCTCCACATCGTGTGGGTAGGTGTCGAGCAAATCGAGGTAATATGGATGGTGTGGTGCGAAATGGGGTGCCAATCGGCGTGCCATAGCCAAACATTGCCCCATCGATGATGGCCTGACGATCCAGTACATGGGCAATGGCTTGACGTACCTTGATATTGTTGAACGGCTCGGCCTTATTGTTGGTCGCCAAGATGGTCTCACCTTCAGTGGTGCCCACCACCACATTGAAGCGCGGATCAGCCTCAAAAATCTCAAGCGTCTCTGGTGCCGGGAAGTTAGCAAAGCCATCCAACTCGCCCGCCAACATGGCGTTTTGCGCCGCATTTGGGTCTGAGATGAAGTTGAAAATTGCGCGGTCAAGATAGACGGGGTCGCCGGTGTAATCAGCATTTTGTTCCAAGATGACCTTGGAACCCTTTTGCCAATCGACGAATTTGAACGGGCCGGTGCCAACAGGATTGTTTTGATTGTCCGCTGCGCTTTCTGGCGCCACGATCACCGCATCGCCGCGGCCAAGATTGAACAAAAAGTCACCTTGTGGGTTGGCAATTTCGATGGCGATTTTGTGCGATGCCAAAACCTCAATGCTGGTGATCGGGGCAAAAATACCTTTTTGCGCATTGACGCTGTCTTTACCGCGCGCACGGTCCAGACTGAACTTCACATCCTCCGCGTCAAAGCTAGTGCCGTCATGAAAGGTGACGCCCTGCTTAAGCGTAAACTCGTAACGTGTGCCATTTTCTGCGATGGTCCACTCGGTCGCCAGCGAAGGTCGCACTGCGCCGTTTTGATCAATCCGGGTCAGGCCCTCAAACACATTGGCATAAACCACTTCGTCGATGGCGGCAGCGGCCCCCGGCAGTGGGATCGAGATGCGGTGGTTCGAGTACCAAGCCCAAACGCAGTTCATCGGCAATGGCAGTGCTGGAGAAAAGAGTTGCAGCCAAAAGGCCCGCAAGGCGAAGCGCAGAGTTTTTCACGGATATTCGCTCCCTTAGGTTTTTGCTTCTTTTATAGGAGAACACCCGGTTTTGAAAAGCCACACAACAAATATTTATTTGACCAGCTGGTGAATTAGAGCCGCTTAACTGTTTTGTCCCCTGTAATCGGCCACCCAGAATAGCGGGCACCAAAGCAATCAAAACAATCAGCAATGCCGGCACCGCCGCCGCCTCAAAGTTTTCGATGCTGGCTTCCGCATAAACAAAGGTAGACAAAGTTTCCAAGCCGATGGGGCGCAACAGCAGCGTGGCCGGCAGCTCCTTGATGCATTCAACAAACACCAACGTCATCGCCGCAACGAGCGCTGGGCGAAGCGTGGGTAGATCAATCTCCAACAAGGTGCGCCACTTGCTCGCGCCCAATATATGGCTGGCATCCATCAGGTTCAGCCCGCGCTTTTTCATCGCGGCTTCAATATTATTGTGGCTGACGGTGAGAAACCGGACGGTATAGGCGTAAAGAATGGCGATTGGCGACCCCGACAAGATCAAGCGACAGTGACGCCCCCAGAATGCGCGAGTGCCATCATTGATCACGCCATCAATAAAGCCGAGCGGCACCAAAATGCCGATGGCAAGAATGGTGCCGGGCACGGCATAGCCGAATGTCGCCAGAAACGACCAGCCGCCGCGGCCATCGCGGTTGATCATTTGGCGGGCAGTGAAATAGCCGATTGAAACGCAAATTAGGCTCCGCCTGCCGCCAGCATGATGGTGTTGATGAATGCGGGCCAAATGGCGGGACGCAACGCGCCGCGCATCACGCGGGTGATGGAGGTGGACAACAGCTCGAGTACCGGAACGCCAAACCCAAGGAAAACAAGGCCAGTGCAGAACGCGGTGACCAGCAAGCCGACAGGCAAGCTCAACTTGATAAGGGACGGCGGCACACGCGAGTCGCGGCGGGTGAGATAATCCCGTCGGCGGCGGGCATATTGCTCCAGCCAAATCAGTGTGCCAATCAGGATAATTGCGGTCAGCGCCAATTGCGCCGCACCGGGCAAATTCGAGCGATTGAGCCACGTGGTGTAAACGATCTTGGTGATTGTATTGACGCCGAAAAACTCAACTGCGCCCACATCATTGAGAACTTCCATGAGGGCCAAAGTTACCCCAACAATCAGGGCGGGGCGAGAAAGCGGTAGAATGATCGCAAAGAAGGTGCGCCACGCATTGGCACCCAAGGCGCGACTAGCTGCCACCAGAACGCCAGATTGCATTAAGAAAAACGCTCGGCAGCTTAAATAAACGTAGGGATAGAGCACAAGGCTCATAACTATGGCAGCGCCTTCCAGTGAACGGATGTCAGGAAACCAATAGTCGCGGACCGTTTTGGCACCAGTGGCGGCACGAATGGCCGTTTGGATCGGTCCAGTAAATTCCATTACCTCCACCCACGCGTAGGCAGAAATATAAGTTGGAATTGCCAAGGCAAAATAAACGCCCACTGGAAAAATTTGCGGCCCGGGAATTCGAAGGAAGATACCAACCAAGCGCTGATCAAGCCAACAATGGCGGTAAACACACCAACAAAAAGCAGCAACAGGCCGGTTTCGGTAAGCGCCACCGGCAACATGCGCGAGAAAAGGCCGCCCTCAAGGCTAAATCGTCCAAGCGCGAGAAACGCGAGCGCCAAAATGGGCAATGCCATCAAGAGTGTGATCACCAATTGAACGAAAGAAAGGCGCGTAAACGCGCCTTTCAAAGAATTCGAACTGAGATCACTTTTGGCCTTGATAGGTCAACCCCGTCTAGTTTTGTGGACCGTCGTCAAATTTAACCTCGTCCACCAATTTGCTTGCTTCATCGCGTTTATCTGCAATTTCGGCGAGTGGCAAGGAATCTGCCTTAAGTTCACCCCAGCTTTGCACCAAGTCAGATGCCTCTACACCGGGCATGATTGGGAATTCGAAGTTCGTTTCAGCATAAATGGCTTGCGCTTCATCGGAAAGCAAAAACTCGATGAACTGTTTTGCTTCGTCTTCATGTGGCGCATATTTAGCCAATACCACACCTGAGATGTTCACATGGGTTTTGCCTTGTTCTGCATCAGGATAAATCAGGCGAACTGAAGCTGCCCATTCCTTTTGCTCGGGCTCTGCTTCGTTTGTTAGCATTTTACCCATGTAATAGGTGTTGCCAATCGCAAGATCACATTCACCTGAATAGATGGCCTGCACTTGGGCGCGGTCGTTGCCTGTTGGCTTGCGTGCAAGATTGTCGCGCACCCCTTCAAGCCATTCTTTTGTGGCTTCTTCGCCATTATGCGCGACTTGGCTGGCCACGAGGCCAATTGAATAGGCATGCTGGCCAGAGCGGGTGCAAACGCGGCCAGCCCATTCTTCTTTTGTCAAATCCGCGTAAGAAAGACTTTCGGCTTCAACGCGTTCTTTTGAAACGTAAAACACGCGGGCGCGCGCGGTCAGGGCCACCCAAGCACCTTCTGGATCAACATAGTTTGCAGGAACGTTACCTGTGATGTCTTGAGGTATTGGCTGCCAAATGCCTGCCTGTTTAGCGGCATCCAATCGGCCAATATCAACTGTCATCACCACATCAGCTGGTGAGTTTTCACCTTCAGACGCAACGCGATCAACAACGCCGTCTTTTATGAAAAGAACATTGGTCTTAATACCGGTTTTCTCTTCAAATGCCGCGGTGAGAGGGGCCAGCAATTCGGGCTGACGCAAGCTATAGATATTAACTTCGTCCGCTTGCACATTTGTTGCAGTGAATGCTGTTGCGCCAAGCGTGGCGAGAAGAAGTGTTTTTTTCATGTTTTCGCTCCTGTTTTTCCGGGGTTAAGGCCCGTCGGTTGCGTTGGTTTTGCGCAAATGATTGCTCAAAGTCAATCGCAACACTGATCGAAAAACCGCCGAAAAACCGGCATTTTTTACAATCATTCTAAACTGGAGGAAAAATCTCCATATTTCCCGGTTTTGCACGGACGTGTGTCTGCTCAACAGGTGTGGCGGAATGTCGCACTAAGATTTTGGCTAGCTATCGGTTTTTGGATGCGGTGCCCCGGAATGTGCAACGCCATCATCATGCCATTGTCGCCAAGGGGGTCAAATGAAAGGCCAAATGCGTTGGCCCGCGCCAAAGATTGGGTCAGCGATAAGCCGACCGCGGAGCTTGCCGTAGTGCCCGCACCTTTGAGGTCGTCGCCGCCTTGATGGAACACAGCAAACTTTTCGCCCCGGTCAACTTGATTGCTGCCATTGTCTCGCACATGAATGGAAACATCACCATCGTCTTCGCGTACAGCGCTGACAATGACATTGCTGCCCGGAGGGCTAAGTGTCACTGCGCTTGCAAGAAGGTTCATGATGGTTTGGCTCAGCAGATTTCTATCCGCTTCAACCAGATACTGAGCGTCGGGAATTGCACCGCGCACAAACACCTGCTGGGCGTTGGCTTGGCTGCGAATTTTGCCAATGCACTGCGTTAACAAGTCACCCAGATCAATTTGAGCATTGTTCAGCTCGTAAGTGCCGTCACGATAGCGGCTCAGATCGTCTAGTTCCCCTACCACGCGCTCGAGGCGACCGGTCGCCAATTGTATATCTTTTATATATTCTTTGTAGCGGTCGTTGCCGATAGGGCCATAGGCCTCGTCATGCATCAGGCTGTTGAAACCAGAAATTGTTGCCAACGGGCGGCGAATTTCGCGGCTGATCAAGGGCAATAGGTCGGTCTCAGCTTCTTGCGCTTCCTCGCGGGCGGTGGCCACAATCTCATGATTGACCTTTTGGGTCACCGAGCCAATCAACCGGAAATCATCGCCATTTTTAACCGGGTGCCTCAAGAATTGGATTGCGCAGTGAGATGCGCCAGCAAACAAATATATTTCTGCCTCTTGTTTGGTCCCCGCCCAAAGCCCGAAGTAGGCCGAACGGCTTTCAGTGTCTATATATTCAACCAAGGTTCGGTCGAGCATCAAATCTCGACTTGGGCCGATCAGTGCGACAGCTTGATCTGAAACATTTGTGACATGGCCGCGATTGTCCAACACAACCAACCCGCGTTCTTGGCTAGTGACCAAGCGTTCAATCAGGTCTAGGTCGAAATTCGAAGTAGCTACGACTTCTTCAATCAATGCTGCTTCATCAAGTTCAGTTTCAGCCGCGGCATCAAGCTCGGGGCAGCGCAATTGGCGATTGGCGTTCATCTTCGCGCGCGGTCAACATGTAGGCGGGGCTTGCCCTGCCAAGTCGTTGTTTGTAGTCGAGCGACGACTGGCACATCGCTGCCGTCTTTGCGCAGGAGTTTGGTCACAGGGCCGACACTGCTGCCTTCTTCATCGGCGCGCGGAAAGATTTGGTCGAATCCGGCTTGGCGCAGTTCGGTGCTGGATTGATACCCTGCCAATTCAGCCATCGCGCGATTAGCGAACAGTAATTCTTGATCTCGGAACAACAATATGCCCAAGGGCAAACGGTTAAGCACCAAAGTTTCATCACTCAGGCGACGAGAGCGCCCGAGACTGAGGGGACTGCAGCCGTCGAAGCAACTTCTAAGTCAGGTTTTCTGGCTCGGGGGCCATAGGTTCCATTCTGTGGGTTCGCAGGTGCGTCTGTAGCATTTTCCGGCATGCCGTTTGCCGCGAGCTGAGCCGCTGCTTCTTTTTCGCTCGCTGGGGGCATTGGGGACGAAGCATCCGTTGCTTCGTCTAAATGGGTTGTAGGTTCTGATTGTTGGATTTCAACGTTGTCGCCCACGCGTTCGCGCAGAACGCGTGATAACTCTTCGAAATTATGGCGAGAACTCGGGTCGTTGTTCTCGACCGAGTCGCTTTGTGGTGCAGCGCGCGCGGTTTCGCTTTCGATTTGCTCGTGCCCAGCTTTTGCGCGCGCGGTGCTCACCTCGCTTTGCTCGCCAGCTTCTTTATCCTTAAGTGCATGGGTGGCCCGGATCGTCCAAAGTTGTACTGGAGCAGGGGGCGGCATGTCGTCAGGCTCGACTGCGTCTTCCTCGTCCCAGTCGTCGGTGTCATCGTCATCTTGCAAGGCGTCAGTCATCTCGTCCGCCTCAATCGAAGTCAAGCGTTCTGCTGAATCGCTTAATCCCCGATCAGCCTGATAGAGATGATCGATCAGCTCAGTCAGATCGTGTGGCAGTAGGGTTTCGTCGTCCAGTTCCTCAATCGGGTTAATCGCCGTCTCAATCTGTTCGGCTTCCTCAGAATGGTCTGAAATCTGTTCATCAGGTTGATCACTCGTGTTTGGTTCGCCGTCGAGCTGATCCAAAAGCCCATCTGCCGGGGTAGTGTCGAGCGGTTCGAGTGTTTCAACCGAACCAGAAAGGGCTTCAGCGCCCATTTCGGCCAAATCATAGAGCATGCCCGGATCAAAAATGAGCATCTTTGCACGCGCTGATATTGCAAATTCGGCTGTTGCACCTTGTTGCAAAAGATCTGGTGCAATGGCGGAGATGTCTGGTTGATCCTGATCATCGTCTTGAGCGCTCGCCCCAGCAACGACCTCTTGGTTGTCGTCAATCACAACAAAATCGAGTTCTGGTCGAAACATCTGCGCGCTTGCGGCCAGGTCGTATGCATCGCCGCTAAAATACTTTGGGTCAATTGTATCGGAAGAGATGACCAAAAGACCTGTCAAGTCATCATTGATAAGCGGAATGCAGCTGCACGTAGTAGAAACAGGTTTTTGCCGATCTGGAAACGCATGCGCGACAAGCTAGCGCGTCCATGTGCGCCCAGGCGAATGAGGCGATTAATCTGCCCACGTAGCGGCACGGGATCCGGCAAAAGCTTCACGCGTTTCTTTTTGGCTTTTGTGCGGAATAGGCGCGCAGCCAAATTGCGCCACAACAGGCGCGAGCCATCTTCATCCCAAAACCAAACAGGTCGAGGATCAAGTGTATAGCTCAGCACACGTTTGCCAATTTCGCTATGAACCCAATGTGTACGCATATACTTTCAATACCTTGCCAAGGCTTATCACCAGCTTTGGTGCAAAAAATTTACGTTTTCTTAATATATTTTATGTGCGCAGCGTCTAGCATTGCCGCTGCTTCAGACGGAAAAGACCTTTTTCATGGTTAAGATGGAAAACTAGAATTTTTTTTGAAAGAGCGGCTTTTGCCCTCTTGCCAATTCAAAAGTCTGGCCCTATGTTCGCGCGCACAAATGATGTGCCGCCTTAGCTCAGTAGGTTAGAGCGCTAGATTGTGGATCTAGAGGTCCCCCGTTCGATCCGGGGAGGCGGTACCACCTTTCCCCGGAACAGTTTAATCCCCCATTGAGATAGGCCCTATCGGGACAAGCGCAAGTCGCTCAACTGGTCGGCAATGGCGAGAAACACATCTTCCAAATCATTTGCTGATGCGGGGAAGTAGGCATTGCGCCTATTCGAGGCACAACTTGTCAACATCGCACCGTTGGACGAGCCCTCTGAAACGCCGAGACCGATCGTGTAGACGTCAATCCCTTCAGCCTTAGCATTTTCGCAGACCTGCAAAGTACGACGATTCATTTCGGTTCGAATTTCCCAAGAATTTGAATTCAAGTCGCCCATGCGCTCGTTGTAATGCAGCCCATACATTGAATAGTAGTTGGTGTTGTTGAAATTGTCGCCCGACGGGTAAGCGGTATTCTGACCGTCAGTCATAACGATCATCACCTTGCTTGCGCCCTTGTCATAGCCAACGCCCTGGCTGAATGGTTCTTGCGGCGACAGTACACGCAATCCCCACATGGCACCCATATGAATGTTGGTGCCGCCATTTGCATCCATATCCTTGATGCTAGACTTGACCCTTTTCATGTCGTTGGTGAGTGGAATAACTGGATCGACGGTGCAGCTGCCATTTGGTGAATAATAGCCAAGCTTGTCAGGTCTAGCGCCTTCATATTTGCAAATGCGCTCCTGACGCTCGCGCAAGCCAAGTGAATCAAACGAATCTGCCTCAGTATCACACCACTGCTCGGTAATGGTGCCACGCTTGCTGCCACCCCAGTAAGTTCGGCTGCTCGTGATCGTTTTACCGGAACAATTACACGTGTTGTTTGGCATCCGGTTATAGCCGTAGCGCGGGAAGTGGTGGCTTTTCCAGCCACTGCGATGGCCGTTTCTGCCCGGCCAGGACCTGTAGCGACATTCACCGGTTTGCTCAACCGTCGATGGACAAGACGCCGGGTTGTCGTTGAGGTAATTGAACCGATAGCCGGTGCCGTCAGGGGTGTCTGGCTGGAACAGCGGCACAATCAGGCTATCGCCGTCAGACTGTCGCGCTTCCTTGTCAAACACATCCAAGCGTTCTGCAAATGGCAATGAAGTGTTGTGCGGCCGCGCTTCAACGCAACCAGCCCATTCGATACTGTTGTGCATTGAATCAAACAGATCAAACCGGCTCAATCTTTGCGAAGCTACTGAAATATTATGCCCCAGTAGTTGAATCATCATCATCGTCAAAATTGTCCCCAACTGATCGAAGATTTACCTTCCGTGTCCATCCAACCAGAATTTCGATTGGAAGGATCAACCTTGATCATATCTGCAAACGGGATGAGCCCAAAAAATACCTTGTCAGGGTAATCTTTATATTCAGAAATAATATCCACGGCTAACTCTGAAGCGTCGCGCAGTCGTGAGATTTTCGAACCCCGCATCGAACCAGAATTGTCCAAAACCAGCGCTACCTCCAAGCGGTTGCGCGCACGGGTTGCTTCGGCGTGGATAAGCGCTTCCATCTTATCAATACCAACAAATTTTACAAAAAAGGTAGGTCGGCTAATCCTTGCCTGCAGCAGCAATCTTCCTTCTTCTTTGTCGATTTCAGGGTCAAGCATTGTGATTGTGATATCGCCGCCGCCAATTGCCTCTTGTAGCAGCTTTTCTGCGGTCGATTTGATGCTGGCTTTAGAATCGGTATGTATCTTGGGTTGCAGCGCCAATGCGGCGGCATCCATCGAGATTTGCGCGTTTGCGCGACCCTGTTGGATCGCAACAAAATCGACCGCGGAGCCACCCGTGGCAATTAACACAATCGCCATGACACCAAAGATCACGGCGAACGCGCCAGATTCATCACGATGAAATCGCTTTAGCAGTTTCGCGAGTAAATACATTTAGCCCACAAGCTATCTAATTTAAGATGCTGAATTGTGGGCTAAAAAAGTAAACTAAATCACAATAACTTTGGCACCAATTGAGGCGCGTTGGTAAAGATCGATAATGTCGTCGTTGGTGAGGCGTATGCAACCGGAAGATACTTTGCGCCCGATTGACCAAGGTTGGGTCGTGCCATGCAACCGATAAAGAGTGCTGCCAATATAAAGCGCGCGGGCGCCTAAGGGATTATTTAGACCGCCCGGCATAAAGGCGGGGTAGTTCTGGTTGGCGCTTACGCATTTCAGCTGGTGGCGTCCAGCTTGGCCATTCCCGCTTCGCGGTGAGGCGGTGAGTGCCGCTCCACTCGAAGCCATCTCGCGCCACGCCTATCCCGTATCGCATGGCACGCCCTTTTCCTAAAATCAGGTATAGGTAGCGCGCGCCCGTATCAACAATGATCGTGCCTTTCGCTTCTGCTGAGCTATAGGGAACAACTTGGCGCAAGAATTGTGGATGTTGTCCATATTTGTTTTTAACTTGGAGCCATTTGTCGGTGCACCCGTAGTAACGCTCATTCCAGCTGGTGGTGCAACAAAGAGAGTTTGCCCAAAGCTGTTTTTCGTTTGCACGAGGCCGTTGCCTGCGAATGCCGATTGACTAAACGTGAGAGTAAAAAGAGCCGCAAAAATTGTCGCGCCGACATTATGCACAAAAACTGAAATACGCATCACAAAACCACCCTGCCGCAAAAGTGCGGGTTCCAAACAATTTGAACCAAATGGTACGGGATGACGCCAAATAAAGCGTGAAGTAGCATGGTAAGCAGGCCCTGAATAAACAGGTTTATGGGCCGTAAAGTGGTGTAGTTAACAAACGCCAAAAGGGTTTGGGCTGCGCCTAAATAAAAGCTGTGCTATCCAAAGTGACCAAATCATCATCGGTATTGTCTTTTTATTCACCGTTTCGAGCAAGCCAGTCATGGATTCGTATTTTTGCCGGCCAGAATTTATCACTTCATTGATGGCCTTTGTCATGGCAGCAGTTTTAATCGGCTTTGCAACAACTTGATCGGCACCCAAGCTCATCGCACGTTCGATATTTTCGCGATTGGTGTAAGCGGACATGACAATGATTGGTATTTTGTGCGCAGGACCAAATCGGCGGTCTCGAATCACGCTCAGCATCCCGGCGCCCGAAATCTCGGGGCATATACCAATCAATAATCAACACATCACATTTGCCAGTATGCAGGCGCAACAATGCCTCAGCGCCACTGTCGGCTTCGTCGATCTTGTGGAAACCAATTTGCTTTAGATTGGCAACAGCAAGGCTGCGTGCATACTGATTGTCATCCACGATCAGCAAACTCAAATTATGCAAAGATTGAAATGATGAACCTGACAAATTGTTTAACCAATCAGTTATTGAATCAATAATCAAATTTCGTTTGTTGGAATTTAGTTAAATTAACGCAGAAAGCAATGCAAATTTATGGCACTTGATGACAAACTTAGTCGATGTTTTTGGTGTGGCGACGATCAGCAATATATTCACTATCATGATAGTGAGTGGGGCTATCCGGTCGATGATGATCGGCGGTTGTTTGAAAAAGTATGCCTTGAAGGATTTCAGTCGGGTTTGTCTTGGCTGACAATCTTGCGCAAACGTGAGAATTTTCGCGCCGCATTTGATAATTTTGAAATTGAAAAGGTCGCTCGTTATGACGAGCGCGATGTGGATCGTTTGCTGGCTGATGTAGCATCGTGCGCCACAAGGGCAAGATTGCTGCAACCATCAATAATGCTCAACGGGCGATTGAATTGCGCAAAGAGTTTGGCACACTTGCCGCCTATTTTTGGCAATTCGAGCCAGCGGTGACCGCACGCCCCGGCAGTGAAAGATGAGGCAACCCTGCGCAAGCTGGCGCAGACTGAGGCGTCGCAAAACCTCGCGAAAGACATGAAAAAGCGCGGCTGGAAATTCTTTGGGCCAACTACCGCCTATGCCTTTATGCAGGCCATGGGCTTGGTGAACGACCATATGGACACTTGCTTTGCCCATGAAAAAGCGGAAGCGGCACGCAAAAACTTCACCCCCACCACAGCCAAAATAGCCCTGATTATTCGGGCTTTGACTTGTGCGACAGGGCATGATCGTTTAACTACCGACCCGCATGGTGTTTTTTCTGGCCGTGCAACGCATTAAACAATTCAAAAACTAGGTACGATCATGGCTAAAAAAAAGCAAAGCGTTTAACGCCCATTTTGCCGCGCGGATTTGTAGACCGCGACCCCGATGAAATCATCGCGGTGGACGCCATGATCCATCGGATCAAAGCGGTCTATGAGCGTTATGGATTTGACCCGCTCGAAACACCTTTGTTTGAATACACCGAAAGCTGGGCAAGTTTTTGCCTGACACAGATCGGCCCAATGCTGGCGTTTTCTCGCTGCAGGATGATGACGAGCAGTGGATGAGCTTGCGCTATGATTTGACGGCGCCGCTGGCACGCTATTTCGCGCAAAACTTTGAAACCTTGCCCAAGCCCTTCCGCTCCTACCGGCAAGGTTATGTGTTCCGCAATGAAAAGCCTGGGCCAGGCCGTTTTCGTCAGTTTATGCAATTTGACGCCGACAGTGTCGGTGCACCTGATCCGGCAGCCGATGCAGAAATGTGCATGATGATGGCCGATGTGATGGATGAGCTCGGCTTGTCCGGCAAGTTCGTGGTGCGCGTCAATAACCGCAAAGTGCTTGATGGCGTGCTGGCCGCAGCTGGATTGGCTGACGATGCCAACACGTCGCTGATTGTACTGCGTGCGATCGATAAGATGGACCGTTTGGGCGTTGACGGGGTAAAGCAGTTGCTCGGCGACGGCCGCGAAGACGAAAGTGGCGACTTCACCAAAGGTGCCGGGCTGAATGAAGATCAAATCAACCGCATTTTGGCCTACGTGACCGCCGACGCGGACGATGCAAATCTGTTTGATATTCTGGCCGAACAGGTTGGCGACAATGAGCAAGGCCAGCAAGGCGTGACCGAGCTGAAAGAAATGCAAGAGCTGTTCGACGCTGCAGGCTATAGCCGCGATAAGGTCAAAATTGACCCGTCAGTTGTGCGCGGCCTTGAATATTACACAGGCCCAGTGTTCGAAGCTGAATTGACCTTCCCGGTGACCAATGAAAAAGGCCAAACAGTAATATTTGGTTCCGTCGGTGGCGGTGGCCGCTATGATGGTCTCGTGAGCCGTTTCCGGGCCGAAGCTGTGCCCGCAACAGGCTTTTCCATTGGCGTAAGCCGGTTGGCCCATGCGCTACAATTGGTCGGCGAACTTGGTAACAAAGAGCGCTTTGGCCCTGTGGTCGTGTTGATCATGGATAAAGACCAAATCGCCAACTACCAAAAAAATGGTGGCTGAGCTCCGCGCCGCGGGCGTGCGGGCAGAGCTTTATTTGGGCCAGTCCAAAAACATGGGCAAGCAAATGAAATATGCCGATCGGCGCAACGCGCCGGCGGTGGTCATTGAAGGCTCTGATGAACGCGATGCCGGGGAAGTTCAGGTCAAAGATCTGGTCGCGGGTAAGATCGCCTCTAAGGACATCACCGACAATGCCGAGTGGCGCGCGGCGCGTCCGGCGCAAGTGAGCGTGAAGCGTGACAATTTGGTTGAGCATCTCAAATCTCTGATTGAGCAAAACGAATCCCAATCAAATTAGGCGAGTTGATATGCACTTTACCGCGAGCGAATTGCTGCAAAAGCGCCAAACACTTGAGGAAAATATCAAGGCACGGGCCGAGCTGACGGCGCCGGATATTCTGCAAAAATCCGATTTGTTTTTTGATCTGGCGGGCGAAGATATTGGCCGTCGTCTTCTGCTGACAACCGGAGCAGATGGCACAAACTACTGTTTGCGCCCGGACTTTACGTTGCCAATCGCTGCGGCGTATGTGCAAGAATTTCCGCAATTTGACGAAAAGAGCTATGGCTATCTCGGTCCGGTTTTTCGACAGCGCGATGTTGGTCCGGCAGAGTTTGATCAGGCTGGGTTAGAGTTTTTGGCGGTGCAGGATGAAGAGGCTGCTTTTGAGCAATGCCTTGAATTCGCAATCGAAACTGCTGCGCTTTATGGCGAAGAAAAGCCGCGTCTCCATTTAGGCGCGGTAGATTTGTTTGAGGCGTTGCTTGACCAAATCGACCTGCCCGATGTTTGGCGGCCGCGTGTGCGTGATCGGTTTGGCCATGACGCGGCGATGGGGGCGGTTGTTGGATCGATTGTTTTCACCGGAAGATCAACAGGACCTAAAGGGCCTGCCGAAAGATTTTGACGCGGTGAAAGCCAAGGTGTTGACCATGATGGAAGAAGCGGGTCTATCACCCTATTCAGGGCGCAGCGCGGATGAAATCACCGCACGCTATTTAGAAAAGCGACAGCTGGCCGAAGCACCTGTTTCTGCCGCGACAGTGCGCACTTTGCGCGAGTTCTTATCAATCACGGGTCGCGCCCATGAACAGGTTTTCCGCATATCAGCCTTGGCCCAGAAAGTGGGTGTAAATTTGACCCCACAGCTGGACCGGTTGAGCGCGCGTCTTACTAAACTTCAGTCAAACGCACCGCAAATCGAGGTTGAATTTGATGCCGGGTTTTCGCCGCGCTTGGATTACTATACCGGGCACGTGTTCGAGTTGACATCAAATCTCACCGGCGAGGTGTTGGCGTCTGGCGGTCAATATGACCGCTTGTTACAGCGGTTGGGCGCGCAAAAACCGGTCACTGCCATCGGCTGCGCCATATGGGTAGACCGGCTGGAACAAGGGAGCGCACGATGAGCTCAATTCTCTTAGCTATCCCGTCCAAGGGGCGTTTGGAAGAAGCGACACGCGAGGTTTTTGCTGATTTGGGGCTGCCAATCGACCGCCCTGGTGGCGCGCGCTCCTATTTGGGTGAAATGCTCGATTTCCCTGAGGTTACGGTGCGCTTTCTCTCCGCCAGTGAAATTGCGCGCGAGTTGATCGCGGGCAATGTGGATGTGGGGGTGACCGGCGAAGATTTGGTGCATGAAGCGGCTGAGCGCGGCATCAATCAAGTCGAGTTGGCCAAATCTCTTGGCTTTGGTGGTGCCGACGTTGTGGTTGGTTTACCCGAATCCTGGGTTGATGTGACGGCCATGCGTGATTTGGCCGATGTGGCATCGGACTATCGCCACCGCCATGGACAATGGCTTCGGGTGGCCACAAAATATATCAACCTGACGCGCAAGCACTTCGCTCAACATGGCATCGCAGAATACCGCATTGTTGAATCTATGGGCGCAACCGAGGCGGCTCCTGCATCAGGCGCAGCAGAATTGATCGTTGATATCACCTCATCAGGCTCGACCCCTGAAGGCCAACCAACTCAAGGTGCCACGCGACGGTGTGATTTTAAAATCGGAAGCCAATTTGGTGGTGTCACGCAACGCGGATTGGTCTACCGACCGTGTCAACACGCTTGCGAAATTCATGGATAAGATTGAAAAAGGCCTCGGCGAAAAAATCACCGAGACCCTCAAAAGCTAGTTCAAAATCGCTTTATTTTTTTGTCGATTGCGTACGCACCTGCGCCATGCAACCAGAGCAGCAGGAAGCCGCCCGCCATAGCCAGGTTTTTCATCAGGCTCGTCATTTGCGCTTGGCTTGAGGGATCAAAATGCGCCATAAAGCCGCTGGCCAAGCAAAACAGCGCCAGCAATAATGCTGCAATACGCGCTTTGAAGCCAACCAACACGGCCAAGCCGGCGATCAATTCAAACAAGCCAACCAGATATACACTCAATCCGGGCATTGGAATGCCCAACGCCTCAAAATAGCCAGCGGTTGCCGCTGCCGCAGTGAGCTTTGAAAAACCAGCCATTATAAAAATAACTGACAATAAGATACGCGCCACAAGTGGCGTCGCTTTGTTTACCCCGTCCATAATCATCTCCATTGGTTAATGGTGACAATCTACAACTACCAAATGATAAAACAATATAGATAAATATGCACAGTTTGTTGCAATAAATTTGACAATAAATAGGGTGCAATTTGCCTGTTCCCTCTGTGCATCAAAAAGGCATAATGCGCTCAGCATTTCGAGTCGGGACTTTCCATGGAATATGAACTTTCGCTGCTGGTGATCATGGCCGGCGTCGCTTTCGTGGCGGGGGCTTTATGGATGCCATCGCGGGGGGGCGGCGGCGGGGTTGATTAGTGTGCCCGCTTTGTTGTTTGCTGGTCTGCCGCCAGTTGGGGCATTGGCAACCAACAAAATGCAGTCCGTTGTTGGCGCGCTTGTGGCGGCCACGACTTATGCTCGCAGGGGGCTATGTTGATTTCAAACAATTGGGCATGGCGATCATCACGACCTTTGTCGGCAGCATGATTGGCGCATTTGCTGCCACACGCATGGATACCGATATCCTGCTTGTGCTTGTGCCGATTCTTTTGATTGGCGTGGCGGCCTATTTTTTGTTTTCGCCTCGTCTCTCCGATGATGCGCGTGCTGAACGTCTCAATTTCGTTATGTTTGCACCGTTAATGGGTTTCACGATTGGTTTTTATGATGGGATCTTTGGCCCGGGCACCGGTTCTTTCTTCACCGCGGGTTTTGTCACCTTGTTTGGATTTGGCCTTACGCGCGCCGTAGGCTCAACCAAAGTGTTGAATGCCACCTCTAATGCGGCGGCACTGATGTTCTTTATTTTTGCGGGCGAAGTGGTGTGGGGCCGTGGGCGGCGCGATGATCATTGGCCAGTTTGGCGGCGGCTATTTGGGGGCGATCACGGGCATGCGGTTTGGCGCCCGTATCATTAAGCCAATGATCGTGATCATTTCTACTGCCATGGCGATCCGCCTGTTATGGCCGCAAATCATTGAAATATTTACAACTTAGTTCATCTGTAACTATCGCTTAATCAGGCATTAATCAACATGGTTCATAATGCGTTAAGAGGGAGGCCGATCACGTCGGCCATTACGTAGTATATATGGAGGACTAAACCTGTGTCTCAGAACCAAGATCAGGTTTCGATCAAAGAACGCCGCGACATAATGGAGCTTGATGCGCACGCTGCGCAGCGTGTGTCGGATGCCAAAGCACACATTCTAAAACATTTGCCAGAAGCGCTGGATCGGTATGAAGATAAGATCCGTAGGTCGGTCCCTTCCGGGTCTCCCTTTGCTGCTGAAGATGTGATGCAAAGGTGGG
>LLEO01000071.1_pt1 | contig 19151 bp, 27 predicted proteins | sample 595861 | NCBI WGS metagenome assembly LLEO01 (sample SAMN02919315, study PRJNA255460) | bioreactor metagenome | biome: chemostat; feature: culture 2012_25.1; material: sediment; isolation source: day35 25degC chemostat 2012 inoculated with Wadden Sea sediment taken from... | place: Germany: Bremen ... | reverse complement strand
CCCTGATGCAGGCCGAAGGCACCCCGCCCCGCATCGTTGTCACCAGCCGCCCGTCCGAGAAGATAGATACGCTTTTGGAAAACGCGCCGGTCACACCGGTCCATCTGGCCCCTCTGTCCGACGAAGCTGCACAGGAAGCCCTGTCTGCCCATCCCGATCTGGACGACACCAAACGCGCCCGGATCATCGAAGCGGCCGAGGGCAATCCCCTGTTCCTGTCGGCACTCGCCACCCATGCGCGCCAGTTCGGGGACGAAGGCGGGTCACAACAGCTGCCCCAAACGATCGAGGCCACCTTTCAAGCCATCATCAACGGCTTTGGTGCCCTGCGCGACGTGATCCAATGCGCCTCTATCTTGGGACGCGATTTCCAGCCCGAGCGTGTGGCGCATCTGCTACCTGATCGCCCCAACCTTGACGACGAGCTGCGTGTTTTAACCATCCGCGGCATCTTCAATCCCTATGCCGAAGGTGCCTTGTTCTTCGACCACATCCTGCTGCGCGATGCGGCGTATGAGATGATCCCGGGCAAGCGCCGTCGGTCCTTGCACAAGACATTTGCCGATGCCATGCAGACCCATGACCCGGCCTATTGCGCCACTTATCCGCATTTGATCGCGGACCACCGCATGGCCGCACGCGACCATGAAAACCTTCCGGCAGCATGTATCGCCGCCGGCATTCATATGCTGATGGCTGTGAACTTTGACCAGTCGATGGCCTATCTGGATCACGCGCGTGCGAATATGGAAGATCAAGCCGCGCCCGAGCAGGTCTCACGCCCCGAATACCTGCCCATCCTGTCGCTTCTGGCCAGCGCCACGGTGCAACGCATGGGCTTCTCTCATCCCGTAGTACTGGAACGGTATCAGCTGCTGGAAGATGCCATCGCCTATGCCCAGGGCACCGACCGCCAGCGCATGACCGCGCTTTACGGTTTGTTTGCGCATCGCATCATCAACGGACGCGTGCGCGACAGCGGCGAGTATGTCGAGATGATGGAGAAGCTTGCACGTGATGGCGATGACGAACTGAAAGTCATGTGGTTGGTGAATGAAACTGCCCATGCGCTCTATTCAGGCCAGTTTGATCTGGCGGCAGAACGAAGTACTCAGCTGAAATCCATCTACCGCGTCGAAGATCACGGCCGCCTGTTCCTGGAACTGGGGGCAGACCCGCTGGCCTCGGTCCTGTCGGCAGATGCCCATGTGGCAAGCCGCGAAGGCGATTTGGACGGGGCGCAAGCCGCGATGTCACAGGCCCAAGAACACCTGAAAGCAATCGGAGCTATTACGCAGATCCCGTGGATCCATATTTTCGGCGGACAGGCCCTGCTGGCGGGGGGACATCTGGATCTGGCGGTGCAGGAAGTGCAGGCCGGGATCGAGATTGCCGACGAACAACAGGCGCAATTCTGGTCGTTGATCGGACGTGTCTGGATAACGATTCTGCAGATCTATCAGGGTAACACCACCGAAACCCCAGCCATGCTGGAGATGTTGACCGAGCAAGCCAGCATGATTGGTGCAAACCTGAACGCTCCCTTCTACAAGGCGGCGCTGGCGAAGGCACATCTGGCGAACGGAGATGTCGAAACAGCGCAAACATTGTTGGAACAAGCCGAACTTTTGTCTGAGTCTGCAGGCGAGCACGAGTGGACAGCTCCATCCGCGATATCCGGACAGAGCTTTCACAAGTTGCGTCTGGTGTGTCGGCGCCTCTGGACCTGAGAACCCAGAGTTGACGTAGCGCCTCACCACTCACGGCAGCCAATAATGGCACAACCAAACCCCGTCCGTCATCTGACGGGGGAAGACACTCAGGCACCCCGGAGGTCGGGACTAATTCTCACTCCAAAACGCCGTTTCCAGCGCCACCCAAAGCGAGCTCTATCTATCTAAGCGTGCTAAAATAACTTTCCCCAAAAGCTTTCAGCGTCTTCTTCTTTTGAATAGCATGCACTCTACACCGTATCTGTGACGCACGTCACAGCTTGGCGAAATCAGAAGAATTTTCTTCAATTTCTACTTTTTGGTGCAAGCTGGAAGCTTGGGTCAGTGATCGTCGCCTTGAGCGAATTCTTTAAGGCGTTGCTGATCCTCGATCACGACAAACCCCTTTTCAAACCGGGCGACGCCGTCCTTGGCCCAGACCTTCAATTGCCGGTTCACATTCTCACGCGTCAGGCCGGCATAGGCCCCAAGCCAGCTTTGACTAGCCTTTACGGCAAGCTGACCATCTTCGCTATGAACCGATTTTGAAAGCAATCTGAGAAGGCAGGCCGCAAGACGGGCCTGTCCGCTTTGCATGATCTGCACCTCGAACATCTCGGACGCATTGCGGGCTTTCTGGCACAGGGCTTCGATCACCAAGATGGCACTGTCGGGGTCCTCGCGAAACAATTGCAGCACGTCCTGACGCTGCACCTCGATCGCCTCCATGGTCTCAAGGGCAACCACATCGGCGCTGCGCGGGCCGCCATCCAGGCACGCAATATCACCCAGAACATCGCCAGCCTTGGCCACGCCCAGAATGGACTTCTGCCCGACAGCGGTGGTCACGCTGATCTCGCAGTCCCAGACGAGACGATCAAAAGCGTCAAGCCGGGATCGCCAAAGCGAAACACCACATCCTTTTTCTTGTAGATGCGCGCATGTCCACGCTGACGCAGACGCTCCAGTGCTCCGGCGCCAATTGAGCTTAAAACCATGAAATCCCCAACTTAAGGTCTTCTCAGATTAGGGATCATCGCACCAAGGTCAACTGAATGCGCATCGAAGGCTACAACTTTTAAGTGACGGTTCCGTAAACGTAAAATGCCCCGAGCCAACATTGCTCGGGGCATTTTGATGTGTCTGTTCGGGTAACCCGGGCGGTTTATCCGCCGAAGTCATCCAGCATGATGTCTTCGCGATCCACGCCCAGATCAAGCAGCATGTTGATCACGGACTGGTTCATGATGGGCGGACCACACATGTAGTATTCGCAGTCTTCAGGGTTCGGGTAATCCTTCAGATACTCGTCGTGCAGGACGTTGTGGATGAAGCCGGTATAGCCCCCCCAATCGTCCTCGGGCAGCGCATCCGACAGGGCCACATGCCATGTGAAGTTCGGGAATTCCGCAGCCAAACTGTCGAAGTCTTCGACAAAGAACATCTCTTTCTTCGAGCGTGCACCGTACCAGAAGGTGATCTTGCGATCCTTGTTCTTCAGACGCTTCAGCTGGTCAAAGATGTGCGAGCGCATGGGGGCCATACCGGCACCACCACCGATAAAGACCATTTCCTTCTCGGTCTCGCGGGCGAAAAACTCGCCAAACGGACCCGAGATGGTGACTTTGTCGCCTGGCTTCAGGTTGAAGATATAGGACGACATCTGCCCCGGAGGAATGCCCTGCGATCCCGGCGGCGGCGAGGCCACACGCACGTTCAGCATGATCAGGCCCTTTTCATCCGGATAGTTCGCCATCGAATACGCACGTTCGATCGGCTCGCCCACAGTGCTTTCGTACTGCCACAGGTTAAACTTGTCCCAGTCCTCGTGATACTCTTCGCCAATGTCGAACTCTTTATAGTTCAGCTTGTGCGCAGGCGCTTCGATCTGGATGTAGCCACCCGCGCGGAAGTTCACGTCTTCGCCTTCCGGCAGCTGAAGAACCAAGTTCTTGATGAAGGTCGCGACGTTGTCGTTGGAACGCACGGTGCATTCCCACTTTTTAACGCCGAACACCTCTTCCGGGACTTCGATTTCCATGTCCTGCTTCACGGCCACCTGACAGGACAGGCGGTCGCCACAGGCGGCCTCGCGTTTGGTAATGTGGCTTTCCTCGGTCGGCAGGATCGAGCCGCCACCCGAGTGGATTTTCACGCGACACTGCGCACAGGTCCCGCCGCCGCCACAGGCCGACGGTACGAACAGCTGCTGTTCGGCAAGTGTCTGCAAAAGCTTGCCGCCCGCAGGGACCGAAATCGTCTTTTCGCCGTTCACAACGATGTTCACGTTGCCCGTCGAAACCAGCTTCGAGCGCGCGGCCAGAATGATCGAGACCAGCGCCAAAACGATCAGGGTGAAAAGGATGATGCCAAGGCTAAAGGTTGCCATATCTTTTTGCCCTTTACAGTTTCACGCCAGAGAAGGACATGAAGGCCATCGCCATCAGTCCCGCGGTGATGAAGGTGATCCCCAGCCCTTGCAGGCCGTCCGGGATATCCGAATACTTCAGCTTTTCGCGCACACCTGCCATTGCGGTGATGGCCAGTGCCCAGCCAAAGCCCGACGAGATGCCATAGGTCACCGATTCTGCGAAGTCATAGCTGCGTTCCACCATGAACAGCGAGCCACCCAGGATGGCGCAGTTCACCGTGATCAGCGGCAGGAACACACCCAGTGCGTTGTAAAGCGGCGGGAAGTACTTATCCAAAACCATCTCGAGGATCTGCACCAGTGCAGCGATCACGCCGATATACGAGATCAGGCCCAAGAAGGTCAGATCCACATCCGCAAAGCCCGCCCAGCTGAGCGCACCGGGGGCCAGCAAGTAGGTCAGGATCAGGTTGTTGGCCGGAACCGTGATCGACTGCACGACCATGACCGAGATGCCCAGGCCAATCGCGGTCGAGATCTTCTTGGACACGGCGATGAAGGTACACATGCCAAGGAAGAAGGACAGGGCCAGGTTTTCAACGAAGATCGCCTTCACGGCGAGGGAAAGAAGCGCTTCCATCAGTGAGCCTCGACCGTTTGAATTTTGTATTCACGTTCTTCGACCTGACCGGGTTTCCATGTGCGGAAGGCCCAGATGATCAGACCGATGATGAAGAACGCCGACGGGGGCAGAAGCAGCAGGCCGTTGGGGACATACCAGCCACCGTTGTTCACGGTCTCCAGAATGGTTACACCAAACAGGCTTCCCGAGCCAAAGAGCTCGCGGATCACGCCGACCAGCATCAGGATCAGGCCATAGCCCAGACCGTTGCCAACGCCGTCGATGAAGCTGTCGATGGGGCCGTTCTTCATGCAAACGCCTCGGCGCGGCCCATCACGATACAGTTGGTGATGATCAGACCGACGAAGACCGATAGGGTTTTCGAGATCTCGTATGCGAATGCTTTCAGCACCTGATCCACCAGAATAACCAGCGACGCGATGATCACCATCTGAACGATAATCCGGATCGACCCGGGGGATCTGGCTGCGGATCATCGAGATGAACATCGACGAGAACGCGGTTACCAGCGTCACCGCAATCGCCATTACGAAAGCGACCTGAAGCGACGAGGTCACCGCCAGCGCCGAACAGATCCCCAGCACCTGCAAGGTGATCGGGTTGTTGTCGACCAACGGATCGATCAGCATCTCTCTGCGTTTATGGGCCATTAGATATCCCCCGCTTTCAGATTTGCCAGGAAGGGAGCATAGCCGCTTTCACCCATCCAGAAATTCAGAAGGTTATGAACACCCGCCGTGGTCAGGGTCGCCCCTGCCAGTGCATCGATGTGATAATCAGCACCCGCCGCAGGCGCGGTTTTCGTCACGCTGATTTGAAGCTGCCCACTTTCGTCGGCCAACTTTTTGCCATTCCAAAGCGACTTCCAACGCGGGTTGTCGACCTCGGCGCCCAGACCCGGGGTCTCGGCATGTTCATAGAATTGCAGTGCGAAGATGTCGTTGCCGTTCTCTTCCAGCGCAATGAAACCGTAAAGCGTCGACCACAGGCCATAGCCGTGGATCGGCAGGATCACCTTGTCGATCTCGCCTGCGTCGTCGCGCAGCAGATAGACGGTGACGAACTTGCCCTGACGCACAATGCCCGCAGGGTCGTCGTCCAGTGCGACCGAGGTCGCGGGATCGTCGGCCGCGGAACGGTCATCAAAGCTGGCCGGATCAAACGCGTCGGTGAAGGCCCCGGTTTCCAGTTCCAGAACGCGGGCCTCAAAAGCTTGGAAGCTTTCGACACATCTTTGTTCGGATCGTAGATGCCCGCGACCTGCAGAATGTTGATCTGCTTGTCTTTCAGCGCGTTGACCTCTTGCAGCGGGCGCAGGGCGACTGCTGCTGCCGACACGATCATCGAGGCGACAAGGCAGAGCGCCACAGCCACGAAGACCGTTTTGCCAACTGAGTCGGCGGGCGCATCAAGAAAGCGGCGAATGGGGCCTTTGGTGGTGTTCAGATCGTTATCAGACATGGCGTTTTGCCCTGCGTTTGATGTTGGCCTGAACGACGAAATAGTCGATCAGCGGAGCGAAGACGTTGCCGAACAGGATCGCCAGCATCATGCCTTCCGGGAAAGCCGGGTTGATGACGCGGATCATCACGACCATGAAGCCGATTAGCGCGCCATAGATATAGCGGCCCATATTGGTGTGTGCGCCGGAAACGGGCTCGGTCACCATGAAGACCAGACCGAAGGCATAACCGCCCAGCACAAGGTGCCAGTACCACGGCATGGCAAACATCGGGTTGGTGTCGGAACCGATTGCGTTTAGCAGCAGCGAGAAGCCGATCATGCCAGCCAGACAGCCCACCACCATGCGGTAGTTGGCGATCTTGGTGACCAAAAGGAAGATCAGACCAAGGATGGCGGCCAGGGTCGAGGTCTCGCCCATCGAGCCGGGGATGAAGCCATAGAAGCTGTCCCACCAGGTAATGCCGCGTGCCGCCAGGGCCTGAACGCCGTCCGATGCCGAGACAGCCAGAGCGGTTGCGCCAGTAAAGCCGTCGACCGGCACCCAGACGCTGTCACCTGACAGCTGCGCCGGATAGGCGAAGTACAGGAACGCACGGCCGGTCAGTGCCGGGTTCAGGAAGTTCTTGCCGGTGCCGCCGAAGACTTCTTTGCCGATCACCACACCGAAGATGATGCCCAGCGCGACCTGCCACAGGGGCGTCGTTGCCGGCACAATTAGCGCGTAAAGCATTGAAGAGACAAGGAAACCTTCGTTCACCTCGTGCTTGCGAACAGTGGCGAAGATCACCTCGAAGATACCGCCGGCGACCAGCGTGACGATGTAGATCGGCAGGAAGTAAAGTAGACCGTGCACCATGTTGCAAAGGCGTTGGCCGGGTTGAACCCGATGCCCAAGGCCTCGATGATCGCCGCACGCCAGCCCGATGCACCAAACTCGGCAATCGCCATATTGGTCTGGAAGCCCGTGTTATAGAGCGCCATCAGGATACAGGGGATCGTCGCGATGACCACGTAGGTCATGATGCGCTTCATATCGACGTAAGACCGCGCATGAGGCGCAGCAGTCGTTACCGTTTTCGGCGTGTAAATGAAGCTTTCCACCATCTCGTAGATGGGGAAGTACTTTTCCCATTTACCGCCCTTTTCGAAGTCCGGTTCGATCCGATCGAAAAAATTACGCAAGCCCAAAGGTCTACCCCTCTTTCTCGATCTTGGTCAGGCTGTCGCGAAGCGCCATCCCGTATTCATATTTCGCAGGACAGGCAAAAGCGACGAGGCCCAGGTCCTCTTCGTCCAATTCAAGCGCGCCCAGCGCCTGTGCCTGATCCGTGTCCATCACCAGAAGAGCGCGCAGAAGCTGGGTGGGCAGGAAATCCTGCGGCATCAGTTCTTCAAACGTGCCGGTGGGCACCATCGCGCGGCGACCGCCGTTCAGGTTCGAGGTCAGCGGATACTCGCGCTTGGCAAAGGCCGAGCCCAGAACCGGCTGAACCGCATATTTAGCGAACATCGGGCGGATCCAACCCATCGGGATCTGCTTCTTGTCCTCTTCAATCAAGGTGATCTGGCGGGGCGTAGCGGCCAAGATAGCCATCCGCGCCCTCGCCTGCCCGACCGCTAAGGACCGAACCCGAGATCATGCGCACTGGCAGATCGCCGGGCACGTCACCAGCGGACAGATCGACCATCGAGGCGCCCGCGATGGTGCGGATCAGGCGCGGGGTTGGCGCAAGCCGGGCCAGCCAGCGAAATGATGCAGGACGCATCATAAGTGCCAGTTGCCAGCAAGCGACCAATGACGATCACATCCTGATAGTTGATGGTCCAAACCGTCTTGTCCGCGCGGGGCGGCTCAAGGAAATGCATATGCGTGCCGGACAGGCCAGCGGGGTGCGGGCCTTCAAATGCGGCAGCTTCCACGCCAGCGATGTCTTGACCCCGGCAGGGTCACACCTTCGGCCTGACACAGATAGGTCTTGCCGTCGCTCAGCGATGCAACGGCTTCCAAACCCTTGGCAAATGCTTCGGCATCTTCTGCGATGATCACGGCGGGATCGGCAGCCAGCGGCTCGGTATCCATGGCGTTCACATAGATTGCAGCCGGGCGAGTCGCCGGATCGGGTACTTTAGAATAGGGACGCGTGCGGAACGCGGTCCACAGACCGGCAGCGCACAGGCGTTGGGTCAGACCCTCGGGCGTAGCAGCGTCACCGACAGACGAGAAGTCAACTGCAGGCGCTGCGCCGTCCTTCACTTCAATCTCGATGCTGATCAGCTTACGGCGCGCGCCGCGGTTGACGGCTTTGACCGTACCCGCCACCGGCGAGACGACTTGCACATCCGGCATGTCTTTACTGATCAGAATCGGTGAACCCGCTCCAACCGCATCACCTTCAGCGACAAGAATTCGTGGCTTCCATCCGATGTAATCATCACCAAGAATGGCAACCGACTGCGGACTCGGCCCTTGTTCGACGCCGCCATTGGGCGCACCAGAGATCGGAATATTCAATCCTTTGCGTAGCCTAAACCGCTGCACAGTGTTCACCTCTTCAGATTGACTTGCAGCTATATGCAATATGTGGGCCGTGGTCGAAAGGGTCTTTTTACAAAGTTTAGGTCATTTTCTTGTTGAAAAGACCATTATTGTCTAAGACAAGCCTCACTGAACATTCAAATACGACCCGTTCGCGACTGAAAGAGGTTCTCCTGTGCCCGACATGATCAAATTCTCACGCCGTTCCATCCTGTTCATGCCGCTGGCCCTGGCCGCGTGCAAAGGATCCGCAGCTCGTGTCTTCAACCTGTCGGGCCTGACCATGGGCACCACATATAATGTCGTCGCGATTGACGCATCGAAAAGCGTGAACGAAGCAGACGTGAAAGCCGCCATCAACGGCGCGCTGGCGGAAGTGAACCAGCAGATGTCGAACTGGGATCCGGCGTCCGAAATCTCGCGCTTCAATGCCGCCGCCAACACCGCACCGGTTCAGGTCTCGCCCGAACTGGCACATGTGATGAAGGCCGCCGACACTGTATATACCGCCAGCGAAGGTCGCTTCGACACCACGATGGGCCCGCTGATCGAACTGTGGGGCTTTGGCGCTCCGGGCAAGCGCCCGATGCCCGAGCAGGCCGAGATCGACAACGCGCTGGCCGCTGTGGGTCACCACAACACCATCAGCGTGGGCGCAGACGCACTGCAGAAGAAACAAGCCGACGCGCAGGTCTATCTGGCCGCCATCGGCAAGGGCTATGGTGCTGACCGCGTAGGTCAGGCGCTGGAAGGCTTCGGCATCACCGACTATCTGGTTGAGATCGGCGGCGACCTGTATGCGTCGGGCCGCAACCCCCGATGGTCTGCCCTGGCAGATCGGGATCGAGACCCCGGCATCGCTGAACAACGGCATCTTTGACGTGGTTGGCATCTCGGGTCTGGGTCTGGCCTCGTCCGGCGACTATCGCAACTATTTCGAACAAGACGGTCAGCGCTATTCGCACGTGATTGATCCGGCCACCGGCCAACCGATCACGCACCGCACTGCCTCGGCCACTGTACTGGCTGAAAACTCAATGATGGCAGACGCTTGGGCAACCGCGATGCTGATCCTGGGCCGCGAGCGTGGTCTGGAAATCGCAGCGCAGCACGACGTTGCCGTCCTGTTCGTCGAGCGCGACACCGAGGCCACAAGCCTGCAGTTCAAGTCGTCCGCAAGCGACGCCTTCACGCGCCTGACCGCGTAACAATCGGAGAGCTTCATGGCCACCTTCCTTCTGACCTTCGGCGCACTTCTTGTCATCATGCTGGGCATGGCCCTTGGCGTGATCATGGCAGGCAAGACGATCAAAGGCAGTTGTGGTGGCCTGAACGCCATCAGCGATGCGGATCAATGCCTTGTGTGCAGCAAGGAAATCGACCCCAACAGCCCCTTGCGCGAGCGCCTGACTCAGTGCCCGCGCAAAAAGAAGATGTTGGAGCAGATGCAGGCTGAAAGCTAAGCCGCACGCACGATATACTGATGGAAGGGGCCCTGCCCCTAGCCTGCCCCGGCCAAGGGGACAAACCCCAATACCAGCAGCCCAGCAGCTGTCAGAACACCGTAGATCCACAGCAAATAGCGTGGGCCTTCGGTCTTCCACACACGTCGATATTGATAGCCGCAAAAGCAGGCCATCACGAAGATCACCGTCGCGACCGGGGATGAAAGTGCAAGCTGCGACATTTTTTATCTCCTGAAATCGATTGGCTGGGTTATGCTTCCTATGTGTGCGAACCGCAACAGTTCTAGGGAGGACAGCAAAACATGCCCACATCGTATCAGGCCCCCATGCGTCAGGATCGAAAAGGACGAAGAGCCAAAGCCAGGATCCATCCAGCAATCTCAAGGCGAAAACGGCCGTGGTTGGGGACATCCTGAACAGCAAGGGTGGCGATGTGATTGCCATTCGGCCGCAAGAGACCTTGGGCCGTGCCGTAGAAGTGCTGCGCGACAAACGAATCGGTGCCTTGGTCGTCACCGACAGCACCGGCGCGCTGTGTGGTATCCTGTCAGAACGCGATATTGTGCGGAAACTGGCCGACACGCCGGGCCAGACCCTGCCCCAGTTGGTCGAAGACGTCATGACCAAAGAGGTCCAGACCTGCGGCACGGACGATCCCTTGGTCTCGGTCCTGAAACGGATGAGCGACGGGAAGTTCCGCCACATGCCTGTGATGGGCGACGCCGGACCGATCGGCATGGTCACCATCGGCGACGTCATTACGCACCGTTTGAACGAGGTCGAGCACGAAGCCCTGCAGCTAAAGCAGTTGATTGTCGGCTAAGCGATCCGTCTGCAAATCCAAGAACATGGTCACGCGCGGCAAAGGGTCCGCGCGTTTCTGTTTGGGCCGATAGGCCACCTGCAAACGTGTGTGCATTGCAGCTTCAAAATCATCTTCTAAGGGAAGTTTACGATGGTGCTGTGAGGGAGGATTGAACTCCCGACCTCACCCTTACCAAGGGTGCGCTCTACCACTGAGCTACCACAGCGTCCTATCGTGAGCGGCTGACTAAACGTATTCGCTGACGTGTGCAAGGGTATTCTGGACCCTTTTTTCATTCCGCGTTACAGAAGAGCCCATGGAGCGGAAAAACACACCTCAAAAGCCCACAAATAAAGGGGCGGATCGTGAAGCGCGGCTAAAAGCTGCCTTGAAAGCGAATATGGGTCGGCGCAAGGCGCAGGCCAAGGCACGAGCCGCGTCGGAAGACGAAGCGGCGGAAAATGAACAGAATAAAAGGTAAGGCAGGTATATGGATTCGATTGTAGTGACCGGCGGCAGCGAGCTGCGTGGTGAAATTCCGATTGCAGGAGCGAAGAACGCCTGCCTGACCCTGATGCCCGCAACGATTCTGTCAGAAGAGCCTCTGACCCTGACCAACGCGCCGCGCCTGTCGGACATCAAGACGATGACCCAGCTTCTGGAAAGCCTTGGGGCCGAGGCCGCGTCAATGCAGGACGGTCAGGTGCTAACCTTGTCCAGCCACGATCTAGACAACCACGTTGCTGATTATGACATCGTGCGGAAGATGCGGGGCCTCGAATTTGGTTCTGGGCCCAATGCTGGCACGTCTGGGCCACGCGGTTGTGTCGCTGCCCGGCGGCTGCGCGATTGGCGCCCGCCCCATGGACCTGCACATCTTTGGCCTTGAGAAGCTGGGCGCCGAGATCGAACTGAAAGACGGCTATCTGCACGCCAAGGCACCGCGCGGGTTGAAAGGTGCCGAGATCGAGCTGGCTTTTGCATCCGTCGGCGCGACCGAGAACATCCTGATGGCCTCGACCCTGGCCAAAGGCACCACCGTCATTCGCAACGCAGCCCGCGAACCGGAAATCGTCGATCTGGCCGATTGCCTGCGCAAAATGGGTGCGCAGATCGAGGGCGATGGAACATCCGAGATCGTCATTCAGGGCGTCGACCGCCTGCACGGCGCGACTCACCCCGTTGTCACCGACCGGATCGAGCTTGGCACCTATATGTTGGCCCCCGCCATCGCTGGTGGCGAGGTGGAATGTCTGGGCGGCAAGATCTCGTTGGTGGAAAGCTTCTGCGAGAAGCTGGACGCGGCAGGCATCCACGTGGAAGAAACCGAACGCGGCCTGAAGGTTGCGCGCCGCAATGGTCGCGTCTCTGCCGTGGATGTCACGACTGAACCCTTCCCCGGCTTCCCCACCGACCTGCAGGCCCAGATGATGGCCATGCTGTGTACGGCCGAGGGCACCTCGACCCTGCACGAAACCATCTTCGAGAATCGCTTCATGCATGCCCCCGAATTGATGCGCATGGGCGCGAATATCGAAGTGCATGGCGGCACGGCCACCGTACATGGCGTTGAGAAGCTGAAAGGGGCGCCAGTGATGGCGACCGATCTGCGCGCGTCCGTGTCTCTGATCTTGGCGGGTCTGGCTGCTGAAGGCGAAACCGTCGTCAGCCGCGTCTATCACCTTGATCGCGGGTACGAGAAAGTTGTGCGTAAACTGTCCTCGATCGGGGCCAAAGTCGAACGCGTGAAGGAGTGACCGACATGCAAGATGCACGGTTCGAAGACGGCGGCGAGAGCGCCCTGAAATTGGCGGCGCTGGATGCGGCGGACCTTGAGGTTATCTCGGCGCTTGCGCAGGACGCGGTGTTTCCCGCGTCCGAGATCTCGTGGAATCCCGCCCAACGTCGCTTTGCGCTGTTGATCAATCGCTTCCGTTGGGAAGACAAAAAAGCCGCCGAGGCACGTGGTCGACCCGTCGAACGGGTGCAATCGGTGTTGTCCGCCTCGGATGTTCTAAAAGTGCAAAGCCAGGGGGTTCAGAAGGGCGACAAGGACATGATCTTGTCGCTTTTGTCTCTGTCCTTCATCCCCGGCGACGACGGGGATGGGACGGATCGAGCTGGTTCTGGCGGGCGATGGCGCGATTGCGCTCGACGTCGAAGCACTGGACGTGACCCTGCAAGACGTCACCCGTCCTTATATCGCGCCCTCGAAACATGCGCCCGAGCACGACCTGTCCGAGTGATCCCCCCAAGCCCGCTTGAAGCTATGCCGCGCCGCAGCTAAAACGGCGCAAAGGAGAGCGCCATGCCCCAGTTTCTAAACAGCCTAGATGCCGATTTCGAAGCACGCTTCACCGCGCTTCTGTCGATGAAGCGTGAAGACAGCCCGGATGTGGATGCCGTCGTTGCCGGGATCATTGCGGATGTGCGCGAACGTGGGGATCAGGCGGTGATCGACCTGACTCGAAGTTCGACCGCATGGACCTGACGCCCCGCGACATTGCGCTTCTCGGAAGAAGAGATCGAGGCGGAATGCGCCAAGGTCTCGGACGAAGATCGCGCAGCCCTTGAACTGGCCGCAGACCGCATCCGTGCCTACCACACCCCGCCAGATGCCTGAGGATCAGCGCTGGACCGACGACAGCGGTGCCGATCTGGGGTGGCGTTGGAGCGCAGTCTCTGCTGCGGGTCTGTATGTCCCGGGCGGGCTGGCCAGCTATCCGTCCTCGGTTCTGATGAATGCCATCCCGGCGAAGGTGGCGGGCGTCGAACGTCTGGCCATTACGGTGCCGACGCCTGATGGGATCTCGAACCCGTTGGTGTTGCTGGCCGCAAAGATCGCGGGGCGTGGACGAGGTGTACCGCATCGGCGGCGCGCAGGCCGTGGCTGCGTTGGCCTATGGCACCGACACCATCGTGCCGGTCGACAAGATCACCGGGCCGGGCAACGCCTTTGTGGCTGCCGCCAAACGCCGCGTGTTCGGCAAAGTCGGCATCGACATGATTGCGGGTCCATCAGAGATTCTGGTCATTGCCGACGCGGACAATGATCCCGACTGGCTGGCCCTGGATTTGATGAGCCAAGCCGAGCACGACGAAAGCGCCCAGTCGATTCTGATCACCACGGACGAAGCTTTCGGCCGGAAAGTGGCGGATGCCGTCACGGCGCGTCTTGAAACCCTGGAGCGGCGCGAGATCGCTGGCGCCAGTTGGCGTGACTTTGGCGCGGTGATCACCGTGCCTGATCTGGACGAGGCCGCAGCGCTGTCCAACCGCATCGCGCCCGAGCACCTCGAGCTGTGTGTCGCTGATCCCGAAGCGCTGTCGGACAAATGCGTCCACGCCGGTGCCATCTTCCTTGGACAGTTCACACCCGAGGCCATCGGCGACTATGTTGGCGGTCCAAACCACGTGCTGCCCACCGCGCGGTCGGCCCGCTTCAGCTCGGGTCTGTCGGTGATGGACTTCCTGAAACGTACCACCTTGGCGCGGATGACCCCCGGTGCGCTCGCGGCCATCGGCCCCGCCGCCGAAACCCTCGCCATTTCCGAAAGTCTTGAAGCCCATGGCCTATCCGTGCGCGCAAGGCTTGACGCCCTTAACGATTGACCCTCAGATAGTGCCAATGACCACGAACCGTATCACCCATATCGACATAGACGACACCGGCCTTGCCGCCCCCACGCCCGAAATCGAGCAGGAGCGCAAAGTGGCGATCTTCGATCTGTTGGAAGACAACAGCTTTGATCTGGCCCCGCGCAGCGACCAGCCTGTACCTGATGGCCCTTATCATCTGGCCTTGGCGATCCGCGAAAAGCGCCTGGTGGTCGACGCCAAAACCGAAGCCGGCGATCCGGCAGGCGAGTTCCACCTGTCGCTTGGCCCGTTCCGTCAGGTTGTGAAGGATTACTTCGCGATCTGCGAAAGCTATTTCGACGCCGTGAAAAAGCTGCCTCCCAGCCAGATCGAAGCCATCGACATGGCGCGGCGCGGCATTCACAATGAAGGTGCGCGCGTGTTGCAGGAACGTCTTGAGGGCAAGGCAGACATCGACATCGACACCGCCCGCCGCCTGTTCACCCTGATCTGCGTGTTGCACTGGGGGTAAGCTTGAGCGGTGAACGTCCTCAGTCCGTGCTGTTTTGCTGTGACCACAATTCTGTGCGGTCACCGATGGCCGAAGGATGATGAAGGCGTTTTACGGCCATGACATCTATGTGCAATCTGCTGGCGTACACAGCGAGCTCGATATCGACGGGTTTTCTGTCGCGGTGTGCGAAGAGTTGGGGATCCAGCTGTCCGGCCACCGGGTACGCAGCTTTGACCAGATGGAAGAATGGGGCGACGACCTGTCCAGCTTTGACCTGATCATCGCATTGTCCCCTGCAAGCCAACGCCGTGCGTTGGAATTGACGCGCGTGTTCCATCTGGACGTGGAATACTGGCCCATCCTTGACCCTACTGGTCTGGGCACACGACGTGACGAAAAGCTGATGAATTACCGGCAAGCGCGGGATCAGATTCGCGACCGGATCATCGAACGGTTTGGCACTCCGACAAAGGATGACTCTTCGGCGTGACGCCGACGACGCATGACGTAGGCAGCAAATCTGGCTTCCCTGCCGAATTCCCTTGAAAACCGGGACGTTTCCCCCCATTTAGTAGGCGCCCACGATGGGTGGGTGAAAATACAGGAGTGAACATGGCCAAGGAAGAACTGCTCGAATTTCCCGGTGTCGTTAAGGAACTCCTGCCGAACGCGACATTTCTGGTCGAGCTAGAGAACGGCCATACGATCATCGCTCACACGGCAGGTAAGATGCGCAAGAACCGCATCCGCGTTCTGGCTGGCGACAAGGTGCAGGTCGAAATGACCCCCTATGATCTGACCAAAGGTCGGATCAACTATCGCTTCAAGTAAGCGCCGTCGCGCATGACGCGTCCTAAATTGATTCTGGGCTCTGGCAGCCCAAGACGGGCCGAGTTGCTGGGGCAGCTCGGCCTTGTTGCTGACGACATCCGCCCGCCGGATGTGGATGAGACGCCCAAAAAGGGCGAGCTTCCATTGAACTATTGCCGCAGGATTGCGGCCTCGAAAGCTGCCGCGATGTCTGTCGCTGCGGACGAGGTCGTGCTGTGTGCCGACACCACCGTCGCGCTGGGCCGCCGCATCATGGGCAAGCCCGAAGATGCCGCCCAGGCCGCCGAGTTCCTTCTGGCCCTGTCTGGGCGCCGTCACCGGGTCATCACCTCGGTCGTGGTGCGCAATGCCACCGGCACCTGGGCCCGCGATGTGGTCACGGATGTCAAAATGAAGCGCCTGTCAAATGAAGAGCTGAATGGCTATCTGGCCACCGGCGACTGGCAGGGCAAAGCGGGCGGTTACGCCATCCAAGGCCCCGCAGGCGCGTTCATCCCATGGATTCAGGGCAGCTATACCGCCGTTGTCGGGCTGCCCCGTTGCGGAAACCGCCGGGCTACTTCAGGCCGCAGGCTTCCCCCTATACGGAGCAGAGACATGAAGGCAGCGTGATTGCGCTTGATACCTATGAAGCCGCATGGCCGCAGCTCAGATCACTGACGGGGCGCTAACCGATCTGCTGATCGAACCGCCCGAGGCGTGGTGCTGCCCCGGTGCAATTTTCCGCGCCATCTGTGATCGCCCCCTGAAGGGCCAAGGCGGTATGATGCTGCGTCTTCCCGACGGACAGACGGGCTTCCTGCGTCAAGGCAAGGGTCTGAAGCCAGGCGAACGCATTCTGGTGCAGGTCACGGGCTTTGGCGAAGACGGCAAGGCTGTTCCGGTCACGCAAAAGGTGCTCTTCAAAAGCCGCTACGCCATCGTCACCCCCGGCGCGCCTGGCATCAATGTCAGCCGCGCGATTCGCGATGACGAGGCCCGTGTGCGTCTGCTGGAAATCGCGCATGAAGTCATGGGCGACGCCGAAGAAGGCCTGATCATCCGTTCGGTCGCCGAAAATGGCTCGGACGATGATGTCGCCGCCGACATTGCCGCAATGCTCGACCTCAGCCGCGCGGTGCTGGCTGATTCTGACGGCGACGCCGAGCTTCTGGTCGACGGACCCGACCCACACGAACTTGCTTGGCGCGAATGGCCTGAGCCGGATCAGCTTGACGCCGCTGAGGGGCGCATTCGACCGTCACAACGTGCACGAGATGATCGACGCCGCCCGTGGCGCGTTTGTGCGCCTGCCCGGTGGCGCCTCGATGTTCGTTGAACCCACGCGCGCGCTTGTGGCCGTGGACGTCAACACAGGCGGAGACACCAGCCCGGCGGCGGGTCTGAAGGCCAACATTGCCGCAGCCCGTGCCCTGCCCGCCGCATTGAGAAGCCGGGGGTTGGGCGGCCAGATCGTCGTTGATTTCGCCCCCTGCCCCAAGAAAGATCGCCGCCAATTAGAACAGGTCCTGCGCTCTGCTCTGAAAGCCGAGGGTATCGAAACCGCCATGGTCGGCTGGACCCAGCTGGGCCTGTTCGAGCTGCAACGCAAACGCGAACGCCTGCCCCTGTCGCGCTGTCTGGAGGCCCGCTAATGCCTTGTCCGATCTGTGAAAAAGACACCGACCCCAAATACCGCCCCCTTCTGCTCGCGCCGTTGTGCAGACGTTGATCTGGGCCGCTGGCTGAACGGATCCTATGCCGTCCCGGCAGACAGTCCCCGAAGATCTTGACGAGGCCGCCGAAGCCATGTCTCAGGCCCTTCCGTACGAAACTTTGAAGCCGCACTGAAAAACCTTCGAAAAACCGTCTTTTCCCTCTGGACACCGCCGCACCCCGCGTCTAAAACCCGCCCACCCGAACGATGAAACGTTCACCCATGCCCGGGTAGCTCAGGGGGGGTAGAGCAGTGGATTGAAAATCCTCGTGTCGGTGGTTCGATTCCGCCCCCGGGCACCACTCCTTATCAAGGGGTTTGAAATCTAACATTAATGCCGCCCTTTCTGTCTAACCACTTTGGCATCATCGCTCAGGTTAGACACTTTTGTTCCATCTATGTCCGCTTGGACCTTAGACATAGCGTTGTTCGAGAGGACTTCTCGACGCGCGCTCTTCGTGTAGCGCTGCACTTCCTTGAGCGTTGTCCAGCCTCCGATCGCCATGATCTCGAGGTCAGAGCATTCAAGTTCTGCCAGACGGGCGGCTGCAGCTTTCCGCACTCCATGCGCAGAGCAGTGCGGCAAACCAGCCTCTGCACAACGCTTCTTGAACCAATTCCCGAAACCTTTGTCGCTGAACGGTTTGTCGAACTCAGTGACGAGAAAAGTCAGTTCACCACAAGGCGATTGGTCCAAAATCGCTCTGAGTTCGGGGATCACTGGGATGTCTATTTCGACCGGGCGCTTGTTACGTCCTTTAAACTGTCGATAACGAATCCGACCATTCTCTGTTAGGTGCTGCCGACCAAGGCGTACCACGTCGGAGCGACGCGCACAGCCGGCATACAGCATCAACGCTAGAGCCAGTCGAGCCTTTGTCCCCACCGGGTGATGGTGTTCGAATTGAGCGACTTCACGTGTCGTCCAAGCGTGAAATCCATCCGGGTTCTTTGGCTTTAAGGGACGCACATCACTGGCCGGGTTTTCCGTAACGCCCGGCAACTGGTAATCCAACGCAAACTTGTAGAGTTGGCGAAGTGCTTTGACTCGAGCGTTGGCAGCTTCTGGCGCGTCGGCGCGTTGGTCGCGCAGTGCCATGACGGCTCGGGTATTCAATTGGGCGTATGGGAAGTCCCCGTATTTTCCGCAGAGGTCCTCAAGTATATTAGCCCTTACCCTGCGGGTGCTATCCGCCAGCATTTTGAATTGTGCGGAGGCCTTATATTGTTCGGTCAGCCAGCGAAATGATTTGGTGTCGGCTGGCACCCGACGCGGCACAGTAGTCATACCTTTAGCATTGACCCCGGGTGGAACTTGCCCAGCCAAAGCAGCTTCGTAGTCCTCCCAAAATTCCGCTGAACGCAGGGGCTGCCGAAGTGGCCAGCCTTTGCATCCCTTTCGGCGAAACTCTATTCGCAGGACACCATGTCGGTCTTTGTACTCCCGGACGTATTTTGGTTTCTTAGCCATGGAGCGTGTCCCACACGTTGCCGGTCAAGTCTGTCGCCGCAGGTAGCTCTTCAAAGGCTGACT
>LLEO01000070.1_pt1 | contig 19318 bp, 21 predicted proteins | sample 595861 | NCBI WGS metagenome assembly LLEO01 (sample SAMN02919315, study PRJNA255460) | bioreactor metagenome | biome: chemostat; feature: culture 2012_25.1; material: sediment; isolation source: day35 25degC chemostat 2012 inoculated with Wadden Sea sediment taken from... | place: Germany: Bremen ... | reverse complement strand
GGTGTCTGCTGCCGCCGCGATGGCGGTTCTGGATGTGCTGGAAGAAGAAGAGCTGGTTCAGAACGCACGCGATACCGGCGACTATGCCTTGGGACTGCTTAAAGACCTGAGACACCCGATGATCGCAGACACCCGCGGGGCTGGCATGTTCATGGGGATCGAATTCACGCGAGACGGGGACCCGGAAGGCGCAACCACATTCTGCAAAGATCTGGTCGAGGAAATGCGCAATCGCGGCGTTCTGTTGCACTTAATGGGGCGGCACTATCACGGGATCAAAATCCGTCCGCCGATGTGTTTTGACCGCGCGCAGGCCGACCTTCTGGTCGAAACGCTGGACGCCGCCCTGAAAGCCGTCCCCGCATGAGCACCGTTTTGAAGCAAGCCCTGAAGGCGTGGGGCGCACAGCATGTGCGGATGATCAAGGATCGCGAAAACGCGGTGCACGAGGTGCGGATCAAAGGAAGGCCTGCAGCGCTTCGGTTGCACCGTCCGGGGTATCAATCAAAGGCCGCCATTCGGTCAGAACTCGACTGGATGGGCGCGCTGGCCGAGCGTGGGATGCGGGTGCCCTCGCCCATCCCAACAATGGACGGCGATCTCGTGTTCTCCATGGGATCAAACCAGTGCGCAACGATGGTGTCTTGGGTCGAGGGCGCACCGATCGGGGAAAGCGGCGTACCGCTGGACGGCTCGCCCGAGGATCAGGCCGCGCTATATCGCAAAGTCGGTGCCGAACTGGCGAGGCTGCACAATCTGACGGCTGACATTACCCTGCCCGACGGCTTCACACGGCACCGGTGGGACATCCCGGGATTGCTCGGGGACGAGCCGTTCTGGGGACGGTTTTGGGAGTGTCCGGCGCTGAGCGGGGACGAGCGAAACATGGTGTTGCGCGCCCGCGCTGTGGCGCATGATCTGGCAACGGTCTTTCTTGAGAACGGTGCAGATTTCGGGCTGATCCACGCGGATGCCTTGCGAGAGAACGTGTTCATTCACAAGGGACTACTGACTGATCGACTTCGACGATGCGGGCTTTGGGTTTCGGCTTTACGACCTTGCGGTGATGCTGTCGCAGAATGAAGATGAACCCGCGTATGAGGCGATCAAGGCGGCGGCGCTGGCGGGGTATCGAGACCACCGAACGCTGAGCCAAGAGGCGGAAGACCTGCTGCCCATGTTCCTGATGATGCGCCGCTTCGCGTCGATGGGCTGGGCGGTTCCACGATACGACCCGACCGGCCCCGAGGTCGCGCTCTACACCCAAAGAGCCGTCACCGCCGCCCGGAAGTTTCTTGGGGGATAAGAAAGGGACAATCGTGCAGGAAGAGATCACCCCGTCCAGCTTGGCATCGATTCTCGATGGCTCTGGCTCAGAGAAAGAACGTGCGAACATACAACGAGTTCGCTATACGTTTACCAATCCTGCCACTCAGTTTCTGGAAGCATACTTGTTAGCCAGAAAATGGCAGACCCGCGCGAGCTGCATCTACTATTCGTTTCGATATGCGAGAACGGATCCTGCTGCTCTCGAGCTTGGGATCAAGGCCTTAAATGACCGATCGTGGCCCGTTCGCTATCGAGCATGCATGCTGCTGGCCATCGCTCAGGACAAAGCAGCGCTTTCTCACTTACGAAACCTGCTGGAAACAACGACCACGGCACGAACGAAAGAAGATGCCTTGGCAGCAATCAATGCGATTGAGCAAAAAAATGTTCATTTATTTGTCGACCGCGATAACTCGGGCAAGTCGAAGCTGAAAATACAGGGCATAACCGATTAAGCTCGGATTCGTGGTTGGACCTAAACCACAACCTCCATCCCGACCTGCTCGCCAACCCGAAACACGCGCTTATAGCGCGTGATCTCATCTTCCGGCCCCATCGCCTTGTTGGGGTTGTCGGACAGTTTCACGGTGGCCCTTCCGTTCGCTTTCACCGCTTTGCAGACCAGCGAGAACGGGGCGAGGGCATTATCCGGCACGAGGTCTCGGAAATCATTCGTAAGCAGGGTGCCCCAGCCGAAGCTGGTGCGGACGCGGCCTGCGAATTGCTGGTGCAGTTCGATGATTTTGTCGGTGTCCAGACCGTCCGAGAAGATGACCATTTTCTGGGTGGGATCCTCGCCGCGCGATTTCCACCAGTTGATAGCGATCTCGGCGCCCGTCGCGGGGTCTCCGCTGTCGATGCGGATGCCGGTCCAGCCGGCCAGCCAATCGGGCGCATTGTCCAGAAAGCCTTGGTGCCATAGGTGTCGGGCAGGATGATGCGCAGGTTGCCGTCGTGTTCCTGCTGCCAGTCGGCGAGCACGTCATAGGGGGCCTGCGCCAGTTCGGTGTCGTCTTCGGCAAGGGCTGCATAAACCATGGGCAGTTCGTGGGCGTTGGTGCCAATGGCCTCGATATCGCGCTTCATGGCGATGTGGCAGTTGGAGGTGCCGACGAAATTGCTTCCCAACCCCTCCATCGCCGCTTGCACGCACCAATCCTGCCAGAGGTAGGAATGGCGGCGCCGGGTACCGAAATCGGCAAGGCGGAGGCCGTCGAGGGCGCGGAGCCCGGAGATCTTCTCCCATGCGCGGGTCATGGCGCGGGCGTATAGGACTTGCAGCTCGAACCGGCCCATACCACGCAGGACGGCGCGCGAGCGGAGTTCCATGAGGACCGAGAGCGCGGGGGATTTCCCACAGCATGACCTCGGGGCCAGGACCTTCGAAGGTCAGCTCGTATTGGTCGCCGACGCGTTCAAGGTGGTAAGGCGGGAGGCGCATGTTCTCGAACCACTCCATGAAGTCCGAGCGGAACATCTGGCGTTTGCCATAAAAGGTGTTGCCGCGCAGCCATGTGCTTTCGCCACGCGACAGCGACAACGAGCGAATGTGGTCTAGTTGCTCGCGCAGTTCGCCCTCGTCGATGAGGTTGGCGAGGGGGACGTGTTTCGAGCGGTTGATCAGGCTGAAGGTGACCTGGGCGTCGGGCTTGTTGCGGAAGACCGATTGGCACATCAGCAGTTTGTAGAAATCGGTATCGATCAGCGAACGGACGATCGGATCGATCTTCCAGTTGTGGTCATAGACGCGGGTGGCGATATCAACCATTTATGCCTCCAGCTTGACGCCTGCGGCGCGCATGTTGTCACGGGCAGCAGCCAGCGAACCGTCAAGGTCGATGGCACGGCTGGCGGTTTCCAGAACGGTGACGTCGAAGCCCAGCTTGGCACCGTCGATGGCCGAGTAGGCGACACAGAAATCGGTCGCAAGGCCGACCATGGTCAACTTGGTGACGCCACGGGTGCGCAGATAACCCTCCAGCCCCGTGGGGGTGGTCTGGTCATTCTCGAAGAAGGCGGAATAGCTGTCGATCTGCGGGCGGAAGCCTTTGCGGATCACGAGGTCGGCGGGGTCGGTCAGAAGATCCGTATGAAAAGCCGCCCCATCGGTGCCCCTGCACGCAGTGGTCGGGCCAGAGGACCTGAGGGCCATAGGGCATCTCGGTCATCTCAAACGGGGCTTTCCCCATCGTGCGACGACGCGAACGAGCTGTGACCCGCTGGGTGCCAGTCCTGCGTTAAAACTTTCACGGCAAAGTCGGGCAGCATGGCATTGATCAGGGGCACAATCTGGTCGCCTTCGGCGACGGCAAGGGCTCCGCCCGGGCAGAAATCGTTCTGCACGTCGATCACGATCAGGGCTTCATCTGCGGTGCGCATAGGCGGTCCTCCTTGAACTTCAATGGGTAAGGACCGCGCGCAGAAGGGTCAAGCAACGAGGGCCAAGGATGCATGATGCCACACGAAAAAGGGGCGCGCACCACGCGCACCCCTTCAAAAGTCACATTCGCTCAGGCCTAGAGCCTGCTGATGTCAAACGAGATCCCAGTCAGCTGGCGGATCAGTCGCAACAAGGTGTTGCTTGCCGCGATCGCGCTTTCGGTAACAAGCACTGTATCCTTGCTGTGGATCTGGAACTTGTCCGCGCTGAACAGTCCGTCAGCGGTGGTCAGGTCGATCACAAAGACACTGCGTGCGTTGTCTGGCCCCTGATCGTCTGGGCGCACAGCTGATTGCGGATATTCGCGCAGGATCAGGATCCCCTTCGGGTTGGCGCGGGTATCTGACAGCCCACCAATCAGCGACATCGCATCAAGCGCAGAGATCTCGGATTTCGAGAACGGGATCAACGCCTCTTTCGAAGCCGCCCCCAGCGAGCGGAAATAGCGGCTGTCATCCTGCAACGCCAGTTTGTCTCCGGGCCGCAGATAGGTGTCAAAGGATGCGTTGGACATAACCTCGGCCAGCGGGCGCAAATAGGTCTGATTGCCACGGATCAACTTGATGCTGGGGTTATTCAGGCTTTTGTCCGGGCCACCGGATGCGGCGATGGCATGCAGCACAGTAAAGCTTGGGTCATCCAGCGTGATCGGTCCAGGTCGCGAAACACCAGACACCATCGATACCGTACCTCGTGTGCCTTGTGTGACGTTCAACTGCACCTGAGCCGACGGGATGGCTTCGACATATTTGCGCTGGATACGGGCGCGGGCAGCCGAATGCGACATGCCTGCGATATGGACGCTGCCGACGAAGGGCAGGAAGATGGTGCCGCCCGAAGAAACAAGCATGTTCTTCATCTCGACCGTGTTCTGGCTGGGCGAGGACAGAAGCGAAGATTCCTCGCTATCCCAGACAATCACGTCCACGCGGTCAAACGGCCGGATTGGTTTGTCGACGGCGGCAGATCCGCGCGATGGCCAGGTGTAATCGCCGTCCGCGTTAGGGGCTGGCCAGCTTGCGATGGCGGGCAGGGTTGTCTTGGAAACGGAGTATACTGCCAGATCCGCACTGCTTTCAGCGTTCCCGCCAACAATCTCGGATTGAAGGGCCGCGCCGCGTGGCGCGCCACAGCTGGCCAAAGCAAGGACAGAAACCGCAATCAAAACAAAACGCATTCGCGCAACCCCCAAGGATTCTTTGTGGTTCAAGGCAGTAAACCAATTATGCGCACATTAGTAACGAAGCTGCCGTTTCTCAAGCTCCGCGCACTGGATTTCGCGGTTAATTCCGAACGACGCACAATGTGCAGTAGATGGGTTACACCCAGATCGGATCAGGCGGTCATCTCGCGATGCCGCTCCACCGCTTCTTGCACGTCGTCGTAATAAGTCAGGCGGCCGTTATCCAGAATACACGCCGCGTCGCACACCCGAGATATGACGCGCAGGTTGTGCGTCACCAAAAGCGCCCCGCTGTTCTCCATCCGGTCACGGAACACGTGCATGCTTTTCTTGCGAAAAGACGCATCCCCCACCGAGGTCACTTCGTCTACCAGATAGACGTCAAACTTGATGCCCATGGACAGCCCAAAAGCCAGACGGGACCGCATGCCCGAAGAATAGGTACGCACGCAGATAGAATTGCGGCCCCAGCTCGGCGAAATCTTCGACATATTCGCGCAGCTCTTCGGTATCGACTCCGTAAATCCGCGCCAGAAACTTGGTGTTCTGTGCGCCCGTCAAATCCTTGTGGAAACTGCCCGCAAAGCCGACAGGCCAGCTGACCGTGCCGTCAATCTCGATGCTGCCACTGTCTTGACGCATCGTGCCAGCGACCATCCGTAACAGGCTGGATTTTCCGGCCCCGTTGCGCCCCAGCAGTCCAACGACCATACCCGATTTAAAATCAACCGAGATATTGTCAGCCACTACCGTGGTTTGCCCCTGCAGATGATACGCTTTGCGCAAATTTCGGATTCGGATCATGCAGCAACCCTATCGTCTGTCGCGGACCGAGTAGTAAACCATGGTTGCCACCACCCAGATACCGACCAGGAAGGCCGCCAGCGTTGCCAAAATGATCAGGCGCTGCGGATATTCCGGGGTCTCGGCCAGTGTTGGCTCGATGTAGGCCGCAAGATAGCGCGACTTCCGCGCGGCTTCGGCTGTGGCCAGATCCAGCGATCCCAACGCGGACAGATAGGCCTGTTCGGCGAATTGCTTGTCGACCGACAGGCGTTCGAAGTCACCAATCAGGTCGGCGTAAGACCCGTTGACCGAGCCGTCAGTATTGCTGAACCGTGCACGTTCATCGGCCAGACGCTGCTGGATCACATCCACACGGCGACGCGCTTGAATCAAGCGGGGATCCCCTTCGCGCGCTGTCTGCATCAGGATGTCCAAATCAATCTGAGCCGCCGCCAGCTGGTTCTGCATCGAGTTCAATAGACCCATGCGCCCTACGATGTCGGCCTCGGGTCGATGATCTGAGTTTCAAGCCGGAATTTCTGGATCGCCGCACGTGCCGTTCTAAGACGCTCGACGGCATTCTCAAGCTCACTGCGCGCATAGCTGGTGGCATCTTCGCGCGCGACGGTTGTCAGCTTATTGATCATGTCGGTGCTCTCATCATAGATCGCATCCGCAACGGCCTTGGCGTCTTCCGGGGCAAAGGCAGTGACACGCACCTCGATCAGGCCCGAGCCGCTGTCATAGAAAACTTTCACAACCCGGCCCCAGAATTTCTGAAGCCCCTCAATGGTCGCATCAGGATCGAGACCAAAGATCGGGTCCGAGGGCATGTGGTACATGGTACGCAGGTCAAGCCGCTCATCCACCAGCCGGACGATGCGCTGGCTTTGAATGAACTCGAACAGAACATCCGTATCGGTACCGCTGGACGATCCCGCCAGTTCGGTAATGCCGCCCAACATCTCGACCGGAGACGCACTGTCTTCCGCTCGGACCGAGAACCCAAGATACGAGGCATATTGATCTTTGGCGATCACATAAAGATACACCGTCGCCACCAAGAGCGGCGCCAAAACGCCCAACAGGAACAAGGTGCGGATCATGTTGTGCCGTTTTTGAGGGCGGGCCGGTTGGGCCGGAGGGCGCGGCGGAGGCAGAACCTTGCCACCCTTTTCTTCTTCGCCCCAGCCGTCATCGTCCAGCTCGTCCTGTTCGGCATGCGCGACCTGCGCATCCTTTCGGCGTTTGGCCTTGAGATTGGACTTAGGCTTGGGATCAGGCGCTTCAGAAGACTGGGTCATAGGCTATCCACGGCAAAACATTTTGCAAACTATATGCATTAGAGGCAGTTATCGGATACCTCTTAGGACGAATCAACTCGATATTGCCCGCATGACAGCATCACGCACAGCAGATCCTACACGCTTCAAGATGGGGCGCACAGTCGTCGCGTTGATGCTGCGCGAGATGTCATCGACCTATGGGCGCTCAAACGGGGGATACCTCTGGGCCTTGGTCGAACCAATCAGCGGCATCGCTTTCTTGACCATCGTCTTTTCCCTTGCGCTGCGGTCACCGTCGATCGGGGACAGTTTTGCCCTGTACTATGCGACCGGGATGCTTCCGCTGGGCCTGTTTCGCGAACTCAGCGCCAAGACCGCGATGGCAATCAACTTCTCGAAAGCTCTATTGGGGTACCCGCGAGTCACATTCGTCGACGCCATTCTGGCGCGCGCCATCCTGAACAGCCTCACAAGTATCCTGATCAGCGTCATGCTGATCGGCGGAATGGTGCTGATCAACCCCTCATTTGTGTTCCTGAACATCCCGGAAATGGGGCTGTCGTTCTTGATGTCAATTGCGTTGGGGGTCGGCATTGGAACACTGAACTGCTTCCTGTTCTGGCGGTTTGACTGGTGGCAACAGCTGTGGAAAGTGCTGATGCGTCCGTTGTTCATCGTCTCGGGCGTCTTATACAACTTCGATGATCTTCCCGCCTTCGCTCAGGATATCCTGTGGTGGAACCCGATGGTCCATGTGGTCGGCCAGATGCGTATGGGGGTCTACGCCACGTACGAGCCCGACTATATCTCGTGCATCTTTGTTTTTGCTGTATCGCTTGCAGCCCTGTCGTTGGGGCTGACACTGCTGAACCGGTATCATGACGATATCATGTATAAATAGACCATGCGCCTGCACCCATCTGTGTCTCGGGTTGGCTGGAAACCGAAAATCAACGCGACGCCCAACACGTGCCTGCATCGCACCCGCCAAGGCAGAAGGCCTACACGCGCCTCCAATTCTTGTAAGACCCCCCTCTGCCCCCTATAAATTGCGCGACGCAGAGAAGGTGCATCATGAAAGTCTCGATCTACTCCGCCTATCACAAGCTTTCTCCGCGGGTTTCGTCGAAAAGCATCAAGCCAATCCACGTTGGGGCAGATCTGGCCAGCGCCCCTTTGACGGACATGCTGGCGGACAACACGGGCGACCACATTTCCGGTAAGAACGGATCCTATTGCGAACTGACGGCGCTGTATTGGGCGTGGAAGAATGACCGGGACAGCGACTTCGTCGGGCTGATGCACTATCGCCGGCTCTTGGATGTGGCGGGCGATTGCGACAGCACCCGGGCCGAGACTTTCGTCGGGGCGCTGGACATCGACGACTGGACCGCGCGAACCGAGGCGTGGATCGAGACAGAGCTGGGCAACTGGGACATCGCGCTACCACGCCTCCACAAAATGCCTGTCAGTATCGAGAAGAACTTTCTGGATGCCCACCACGCAGAAGATTTCGACAAGATGCGCGCGGTGATCGCGACAGATCACCCCGCCTATCTGGGCGCGTTCGACACCACGGCCAGCTCAAAGACCATGCGCCTCGGCAATATCGCCGTGATGCGCCGCGACATCTTTGACCGCTACTGCGCCTGGCTGTTTGATATCCTTGGGAAGGTCGAAGCTGCGGACATCGACCGGTCGAATTACAGCCCCTATCAGGCGCGCTATATTGGCTTCCTGGCCGAACGCCTGCTGACCGTCTTCATCTTGCACGAACAGACCACCAACCCGACGCTGCGGATCCGTGAAACAACAATTCTGAATCTGTCGCAAGCGGCTGTGTCCCCCTATTTGACCCGACAAGACGCGCCCGCAGACGACGTGGTCAATATCGCGATTGCCGCGGATAGGGCGTACCTGCCGCATGCTGCAACCATGATGCAGTCGCTTCTGACACAGGCCGACCCGAAGCGCCCCATTGTGCTGTTTTTCCTGTATTCGGACATCAGCACCGAGGAGATCGAGGTCTTTGGCCGCTGGCTGAAATCCCAGCGCCAAAATGTCGAATTGCACGCCATCAACGCTGGCAACTACTTCAGTGACGTCAAGCGCTCGCTGCATCGGGTGTCGTCGAATGCGACCTTCTATCGCTTCCTGCTGTTCCTGCTGCTACCTGGGTTGGACCGGCTGCTCTATCTGGATGTCGACACCATTCTGAACGCAGATGTTTGCGATCTGTATGATGCCGATATGGGGGACGCCAAGGTCGGCGCCGTGCCGGACTGGATCATGACACGCACCTTAACCGGCCCGATTGGGACCTCGGTCCTGAATGTGCCCGACCTGTCTGCCTATCTGCGCGAGCGGCTGCAGCTGTCAGACGCGCAGATGGGGCGGTACTTCAATGTGGGCGTCTTGTTGATGAATTTCAAAGCCATGGGCGATCTGAAAGCGCTGGGCGAGAAGCTGATCCACGAGGCGCAGACCCAGCAGTATTTGTTTCAGGACCAAGACATTCTGAACAAAGAGTTCAAGGACGACCTTCACCTTCTGGACGCACGCTGGAATGTCTTCAACTCGGTCGATGCAAGCTATGCCAAGGTGCCGCAAGCGAACCATGCCAAAGCGATGGCCGCGCGGCGCGATCCGTGGCTTGTTCACTTTGCAGACAGCAATTTCAAACCGTGGCGTAGCCGGGTCGTGCCGCACGCTGATCTGTACTGGAGAGCGCTGGTGAACACGCCTTACTTTGGCGAAGTGACAACAAATCTTCTCGCAGAGCGCCGCAAAAGCCAGACCCTAAAGAAAAGCATCATCGACACCGGCCAGAAGATCGCACAGCGCTACCCGGCCCTTAATCGCCCGCTTTTGATGGTCTATGGCCTGCTTCGCCGGATCTGGAAGGATTGAGCCTCATTCTCGAGCACAGGCAAGAGCATTGACATGCCTTGTTGTGAAAGGGGAAAACCCCCACGAACGGTATGTCACCCGCACAAGATCAAGGTTCAATAGATGCACGACACCCCCGGCCCGAAGGAACGCTTGGTTGCCGTAGTTGTGACATATAACCGGCTTGAGAAGCTGAAGCTGACCCTGTCGAACCTGCTGCAGAACACACCCGCCGGGCTGGACCGGATCGTGGTGGTGAACAATGCCAGCACCGATGGGACCGGGGACTGGCTGGTGACGCAAGATGATCCCCGACTGGACATTCTGAACAGCGCGACCAATCGCGGCGGTGCCGGAGGGTTCGAACAAGGGCTGCGCCATGCCCTGACCCAGCATAAGGCCGACTGGTACGTGGTGATGGATGACGATGCATGGCCCGAACCGGGGATGCTGGATCAGTTCATGGCCACCCCGCGCCCCGATGATATGGCGGTCGCGGCGGCGGTCTATTACCCCGATGGCCGCATTTGCGAGATGAACCGCCCGTCCGTAAATCCGTTCTGGTCCCCCCGCACATTCCTGCGCACGCTGGTAAAGCGGCGTGACGGCTATCACATCCCGCCCAGCGCATACGAGGCCAGCGCCCCCACCCCGATCGACCTGACGTCCTTCGTTGGACTGTTCATTTCGAAGCGGATGCTCGACACGGTGGGACTGCCCGATCCGGGGTTGTTCATCTACGGCGATGACGTGATCTATACGTTGGGGCCTTCGCAAACGCGGGGTTCGAGATCAGCTTCGATCCGTCAATACGTTTCGTCCATGACTGCGCGACCTTCCAGACGGACGGGGAAAAAGACCTATCGACCGCTATGGAAAGTCTATTACGCCTATCGCAACGGGCTGATCATGTATCGCCGCGCGGCGGGCATCCTGTTTTGGGTGCTACTGCCCTTGCTGTTGGTCGCATGGAAGCAGGCGGCGAACCGCTATGGCACGGACAAAGCCACCTATGAAGCGCTGCGCAAAGCTGCCGTGTCGGACGGTTGGCACGCCGAACCGCGCGCAGCCATGCTGACATTCTGGAACTGGCAAAACGCTAAGCGCATGCTTTAGGGATCAACGGCAAAGACCGGCATCTCGACGCCATCAGCCACGGACCTGCGGAACATGTCGGCAGTGTCCAGTGCCTCGCGGATGGTGACGTCCATATCCAGATAGCGATAGGTACCCAGTCGCCCCACGAAGGTCACACCGGTGGTCGTCTTGGCCAGCTCGACATAGTCGGCCAACAGCGCTTTTTCGTCGACCTGACGGATCGGGTAATACGGGATGTCGTCCGGCCCACAGGCGCGCGAGAATTCGCGGTAGCAGACGGATCCGTCGTGCTGTTCCCACGGGCTGAAATGCTTGTGCTCGGTGATGCGTGTGTAGGGCACGTCCTCTTCCCCATAGTTCATCACCGCACAACCCTGATAGTCGCCATCATAGGTGAACCGTTCGAAGTCGAGCGTGCGATAGCCCAGGCGGCCCAGCTCGAAATCAAAGAACCCGTCCAGCGGGCCGGAATAGAATACGTGGTCATACTGGTCTGCCTGATTGCGGGTAAAACGCGTGTTCAGGTGCACCGTAATTGACGGGTGATCCAGGATCTTCTCGATCATCTTGGTATAGCCATCCTCTGGCATACCCTGGAATTTATGGAAGAAATAGTTGTCGTCGTAGTTGAAGCGCACCGGCAGGCGCTTCAGGATGCTCGCGGGCAGCTCGGATGGCTGCATGCCCCACTGCTTGATCGTATAGCCCTTGAAGAACGCCTCGTAGAGTCCTTGCCGACGAAGCGCAGCGCCTGTTCTTCAAACGTCTTGGGATCCTCGATCGAGGTGTCCGCCTGTTCAGTGGTGATGAATTCCAACGCTTCATCCGGGCGCATCGAGCAGCCAAAGAACTGGTTGATCGTGTGCAGGTTGATCGGCAGCGAAAACACCGTTCCCTTCGCGGTCGTCTTCACGCGGTTCTTGAAGGGCCGGAAAGTGGTGTGACGGTTCACATAGTCCCAAACCTGCTCGTCGTCGGTGTGGAAGATATGCGGGCCATAGACATGGACCATGACCCCCGTGCCCGAATCCCGTTCGGTATGACAATTGCCGGCGATGTGATCCCGGCTTTCGACGATGGTGACTTGATGCCCATCCTCTGCCAGCTCGCGCCCGATGACGGCACCGCTGAGGCCTGCTCCGACAAGTAAGATGTTCATCGCGATCTCCGACGTGAAATTCCCTGCGTTGTTCCATACCGCGGTTTTTTTAGCAAACAGGAATGGGCAGGTGCGGTTGCTTTCAGCCGACCACTCAGCGCCACGTAAGAGCCAAAGCCCGGCGATCAGAGCCAGTGAGACATTCAATTAGAACAAGAACCAAGGCAACGCCATGGCGTGCAATGGCGGCGCAGAACAGTGTGGGGCCGCAGCCATTAGGAAGTCATTAATATTCAATTGCTTACAATTCCTAAACAAACTCCTGACAAGAAATAAACAGTCGTTAACCCCCAGCCACCACACTCGAAGAGCGCTTCATGCGCATGGGTGAAATCGAGGGTGGTTGGGGTGACCAAGTTTAGTTTCGCTGGCACCAGCTCGGGTGCCAGTCAGCTATATGAATCGGGCATTACGGATCTAAAGATCGTCTGGCAGGATGGCCAGGCGCATCTTGTGTCGATCAGCGCCTCCGCCAACGGGTCCATGATCCAAACCATCGGCGCGGGTGGTACGCTGACGCTGTCTGATCAGGTTTGGACCGGAGGGGGTGCGGTATCATCGTCCGTCCCTGTCCTCGAAACAGTCACGCACGAAGGCGCAACCGTCTTGATGGCCTTTGGTCAAAGCGACTGGGCCATTGCTGGACTAACGCTTGACCCAGGCGCGGCATTGTCAACTCCGGTATCGTATCAATGGGGCCCAAACGGGGTGGGGCTGCTGACGGCCCTGCATGCGACAGTCATCGACGGCGAGACACACATCTACGCCGCCAGCATCACCGGCGAAGGCTTCTACCACTATACGCTTGATGGCACGAACACCTTCATCCTGCAGGGCAACCACAGCCAGCCGGCATCTCTGTCCGAGCCGGATGTGGTCGACATCGAAACCATCGATTTCGGAACACATCAGGTTCTGATCACGGCGTCGTCCGCGGGGGATGGCATCGCAAGCTATACGCTGGACGCGGCGGGCACGCCCACACTGGTGTCCGAACATTCTGCTGGCACAGTGCTGCCAGTTGGCACGCCAACCAAGCTGGCAACCGGGATGGTCGGCGGTCAAAGCTTTGTCATCATGGCCAGCGCAGGCAGCTCGTCCTTGACCGTATTTGCCGTCGACGCGACAGGCACGCTGACCCCGACGGACCACGTCATCGACAACAAGTTCACGCGCTTCTCGGATGTAACCGAACTGACCACGGTCGAGCACGATGGACGCCTGTATGTCATCGCGGGTGGTTCTGATGATGGGCTATCCCTGTTCACGCTGCTGCCTGACGGCACGCTGGTCCACCTGGACACCGTCTGGGACACGAATACGACCGCCCTTCAGAACGTCGCCGCCCTTGAGGCCGCTGTCGTGAATGGTCAGATCGTTGTCTTCGCGACCAGCGAGACCGAGCTTGGGATCACCCAATACACGATCGACCCCGATCCAGTGGGTGTGACGCTGACGGGCGGCATCTCGGGTGACACATTGACCGGAGGCGCTGACAGCGACGTCATACTAGGCGGTTTTGGCGACGACACGTTGGCTGGCGCAGGTGGCGCCGACATGCTTAGCGACGGCGCGGGCGCAGATACGCTTACGGGTGGGGCTGGTGCGGACCTGTTCATCCTGTGTGACGACGGCAATCTGGATACGATTACGGATTTCGATCCAACCGAGGATTCGCTGGACCTCAGCGGGTATCACATGCTGTATGATGCCAGCCAGATTCAGGTCACCTCGACCGCCTGGGGTGCCATCCTGACCTATCAGGACGAAGTTCTGCACGTCTATCGTGCGGGTGGTGGGGCGCTGGATGCCTCGCATTTCCAAACCGCAGACACGTTGAAGCTGGACCGCCCCCCGAACGGGTTCTCCTATTTCCCTGCAACCATTGACGGCACCGCGTCTGACGACACGCTCGAAGGCAATGCGGGTTCAGATACGCTGTATGGGCAAGAAGGGAACGACATGCTGATGTGGTCGGGCGGTGGTGATCTGTTCAATGGCGGCGCAGGGATCGACACTGTTTGTTATTCCGGGGCCGACACAGGCGTTCAGGTCAACCTGGCCACCGGCGAGACAAGCTTGGCAGCCCAGGGCGACCAGTTTGATTCAATCGAAAATCTGATTGGCTCTGACTTTGACGACGTGCTGATCGGGGATGCGGGCAACAACGAACTGACCGGAGGCGCCGGGAACGACATTCTGATGGGCGGCGATGGCGATGATACTCTGGATGGCGGCGACGGCAATGACAGGCTGATCGGGGGCGCAGGGGCAGATGCATTCTTTGGCGGCGACGGTGACGACATCGTCGACTACAGCGACGAAACAGATGGTTTTATCTTCAATTTCGCCACGGGCCAACGCACCGGGTCAGCCGCCTTAGACAGTTTCGTTTCCATTGAAGGTGTCATAGGCGGATCCGGCGCGGATACGCTGACCGGAGCGGCCGGGGACGACGTTCTGGAAGGCGGCGCCGGGGGCGACAGGATCGATGGTGGCGCCGGGGATGACAGGTTGATCGGGGGCGACGGCAACGATGTTCTTTTGGCCAGCGATGGGGCAGATCTTTTTGACGGCTCTGCAGGGGTCGACATGGTCGACATGCGTGCCAACACCTCTGGTGCGACGGTTGATCTGGTGGCGGGTACCGGGGCAGGTAGCATGGTCGGCGATCAGTTCATCAGCATCGAGAATTTGGTGGGTACAGAATTTGATGACCTGCTTGTCGGGAATGACGCAGACAACCGTCTGGTCGGGCGCAATGGCGCTGACATCCTGACCGGAGGAGGAGGCGATGACCGGCTGCTTGGAGGCGTTGGCGCAGACCAATTGAATGGCGGCACGGGAGATGACCGGATCATTGGCCACAATGGGCGGGACACTCTGAATGGCGGCGATGGGCGTGATATTCTGCGCGGTGGCTTAGGACTGGACGAACTGGACGGCGGCGCTGGAAACGATGGTTTGTATGGCGGCGGCGGGCGGGACACGTTCCTGTTCAACGCCGGTGTAGACCGCATCCGCGACTTCGATCCCGTGGATGATACAATCATGTTTGACAGTGCGCTGTGGGGCGGCGGTACCTTATCCCAGAGCGAAATTCTGAGCTACGCAACGGTTATGTCAGATCGGGTAGTGTTTGATTTTGGTGACGGAGACAGGCTGATCGTTTTCGGTGTCACTGACTTGTCGCAACTCGAGGATACGATTGGTTTCTACTAAGGGGATATCTGCATAAGTCTGCGACGCAACGCACGCCCGGGAGCGGCCCCGTTAAGGATTTTCGCCAATCACTTGGACGGAAACGACCTTTTCGCGGAGAGCCCCATGAGCCAGTCCCCCATTCTGTCCCTACCCCTGATCCAGCCATCACAGGCGCAAAAACACGTCACCCACAACGAAGCGCTTCGGGTGTTGGACATGTTGGTCCAGCTGACGGTCCAAAGTGCCGATGGAACGGTGCCACCCGCCTCGACGGCCGAGGGGGACCGCCACATCATCGCGAGCGGGGCAACGGGCGATTGGGCCGGGCAGGATCACAACATTGCCCTTCTGGAAAACGGTGTCTGGCAATTCTTCGTGCCGCTGGAAGGTTGGCGGGCGGATGTCCTGACCACCACGCAACAAATGCGGTTCGACGGCGGCGTCTGGGCCGAGGTGACCCCCGACACCAACAATCTGGACCTTGTGGGCGTCAACACCAACGCAGACACAACCAACCGGCTTGCTGTGTCCTCGGACGCGACGCTTCTGACCCATGCGGGCAGCTCGCATCAGCTGAAGGTCAACAAGGCCAGCAGCGGCGATACCGGCTCTCTTCTGTTTCAGACCAACTGGTCGGGACGCGCGGAAATGGGGCTGGCGGGGAATGATGACTTCTCGATCAAGACCAGTGCAGATGGGTCGATCTGGAACAGCGCGGTGGTGGCAACCGGTGGCGGAGACGTCGGGATCGGCAAAACTCCGGACGCCAAGCTGGACGTGGACGGAGTGATGAAGCTGACCCCGGTTCTGACAGCAGATCTGCCCGCTGCGGCAACCATCGGTGCAGGCGGGATCGCCTTTGTGTCGGACGCGACCGGAGGCGCCCAACTGGCCTATAGCGATGGCGCGGCATGGCTGAAAGTGCAGATGGCACGGCGCTGTAATCCCTAACGCCCCGTTGATCACTGCCCGCGAATACGGGCAGCACGACGTCCTGGCAGCGGCACCAGTTTTGCCGCTGTCAGATACAGCACATACAGATCCAGCATCATCGACTTATTCTGGTGATAGATCATGTCCAAACGTGCCTTTCGCGGGATACAGCGACGAAGATAGACATCTTCCGCTTCCGCCTGCGAGTTGCACTCGGCCAACATCTTTTCTTCATGCGCGTGAAACATGATCGAGGCCATTCCGGTGATGCCGGGACGGTCCAAAAGCACCTGCTGATAAATTTCGGGACAGGCGGCAACATAGCGCGGTTCGGGCGGGCGCGGGCCAACGAAGCTCATCTCGCCTTTCATCACGTTCAGCAGTTGCGGAAGTTCATCCAGACGATGGTCGCGAAGGTACCGGCCCAACTTGGTGATCCGCCCCCTTTTATGCCCGCCGGTGATCCCCACGTTTTCATGTGCAGGGGCAGTCCGCATTGTGCGGATTTTCATCAGGTCGAACTCTTGGTCAAATGCCGTGTTACGACGTGAACGATAAATGAACGGGCGCCCATCTTTGGCAAGCACCACGACGTACAGAAGCACCAGAGCGGGAATCACCGGCACAAGAAGCACAAGTGCCAATACGATGTCGAAAACCCGCTTCAACCTTTGCCCGTTCCTTGCCTGCCCCCCTGCTACAGGAAGGGCGTCTTAGTCATGCCATTCTCCGGTGCCGAACCCACGACGTCCAACGGCACAATAGGCCGAGAACCCCGCACGTTTCGCATCCAATGGCGAATAGATGTTGCGCAGATCGGCCATGGCTGCCGTGTTCATCCCTTCGGCCAGACGTTTCAAGTCCAGCGCTCGGAACTCATTCCACTCGGTCAGAAGCACTACCGCATCCGCATTCTCGGCAGCCTTATACGCATCTTCGAACCAATGTGCACCCGGCAAAAGCGCTTCGCCCTCGGCAAGGCCTTGCGGGTCGACGACGCGGACGGTTGCCCCTCCGCCAATCAAAGCCGGAACGATGGTTAAACTGGGGGCATCGCGCATGTCGTCGGTGTTGGGCTTGAAGGTGACGCCCAGTACGACAATGGTCTTCCCCGAGACCGAGCCACCGCACATATCGATCACCTTGTCGATCATCCGACGTTTGGCATGGTCATTCACGTTGATAACGGTTTCGGTGATTTGCATCGCCATGCCGTTTTCCTGACCAATGCGGGCCAGCGCCTTGGTATCCTTCGGGAAACAGCTTCCGCCATATCCCGGACCTGCGTGCAGGAACTTGTTGCCGATACGGCCATCCAGCCCGATGCCTTTCGAAACCTGCTTCACATCCGCATCTACGCGCTCACAAAGCGCGGCAATTTCGTTCATAAAGGTGATCTTGGTCGCCAGAAATGCGTTGGCGGCATATTTGATCATCTCGGCGCTTTCCAGATCGGTCGTGACGATCGGGAAATCACGCAGGAAAAGCGGGCGATAGATCTCGGCCATAACTTGCGCAGCGCGGTCGTTCTCAACGCCCACCACCACGCGATCAGGCCGCATGAAGTCATCAATCGCGGCACCTTCACGCAGGAATTCCGGGTTCGATGCCACATCGAAATCCAGATCCGGATTGGCCTTCTCGATCACCTCGGCAACGCGGCGGTTGGTGCCGACGGGCACCGTCGATTTTGTCACGACCACGGCATAGTGATCCAGCGAATCAGCGATTTCTTCAGCCGCCGCAAAAACATAGGTCAGATCCGCATGGCCGTCGCCACGTCGCGTGGGCGTACCAACAGCAATAAAGACAGCACCAGCCCCTGAAACGGCTTCTTTCAAGTCTTCCGTGAAGGTCAGGCGCCCGGCCTGAACGTTCTTCGCCATCAAATCTTCCAACCCGGGCTCGTAAATCGGAACCTTGCCCGCTTCGAGCATCCGAATCTTGCGCGGATCCTTGTCGACGCAAACGACTTCATGTCCAAAATCAGAAAAACAAACCCCCGATACGAGCCCAACATAGCCCGTTCCAATCATTGCGATTTTCATCGGTCATTACTCTCATGTATTTAATAAAACTGTATAACTTTGGTGCGGGAAACACCGCTGCAAGTCAATGGACAGCGCCATATAATTGCCAAGAAATGGCCTCGCATTCCTCTACCATTTATTGAACAATAGAGTTCAGGATCCGTCATTACCACTCAGATCGGAGACAGAAATGTTGCGCCCCTTGTTGCCCGTCATGCTAGTCGCATGCCTTGCTGTATTCCTGTCGCCTGCCACCACGCAGGCCAAATGCTCTGTTCAACGCGTTGCCGGTGAAGAAAAATCCATATCCTACAAACAGTTGAACCAAGCCATCTTGGATGCTGCGATCTTGGCGCAAGTAAACTTTCACCGGTGCAAACACGGCCTGCCAAAACTGACCGCGGCAAGCGGCTTGCGCAAGCAGGCCAGCAAACATTCGAAGTGGATGGCGAAGTCCGGCAAGCTGAGTCACCAGGCATCCAGCGGGACAACACGCAGTCTGAAGGGACGGCTGAAATCGTCAGGCCTGAAGTATAAAACGGGCGCTGAAAACATCGGCGTCATGCGTCTGTACAATATCGACAACCGACAGTTTTTGATTCGATCTTCCGGGAAATGCGTGTTCACAACGCCATCAGGCCAGCCCATCGGGCGGCACAGCTATCGCAGCCTGGCCACGCTAGCCGTGCGCGAATGGATGGAATCACCTGGCCACCGCAGGAATATTCTGCGACGGAATCTGCGTCATACCGGTGCGGGGGCTGGGGTTCGCCCAAACTCGCAATACTGTGGTGCGGTATTCCTTACCCAGATCTTTTCGGGGTAGAATTCGGGTATTGCAACCGTGCCACATCGGCCAATCTTTGCCACCCTCAGGGCACCGATCCGCAGTTCATCCTTCCAAAACCACCCCTTGTATGCGACATATTCGGTTGACGGCTCGCTAAAGTAGTGTGGCCTGCTTACCAATTATGGAGTATG
>LLEO01000069.1_pt1 | contig 19340 bp, 29 predicted proteins | sample 595861 | NCBI WGS metagenome assembly LLEO01 (sample SAMN02919315, study PRJNA255460) | bioreactor metagenome | biome: chemostat; feature: culture 2012_25.1; material: sediment; isolation source: day35 25degC chemostat 2012 inoculated with Wadden Sea sediment taken from... | place: Germany: Bremen ... | reverse complement strand
GAGCTGGGCGACCCGCGGCGCTCGCGCCGTTCACCGAAGAATCGCCCTTTTACGGGTTGCCCGTACCGGATGACGTGCAGATCGAGGCTCAGATCCTCGCCCAACCCGGCCCCGATCTGGCCGAGCGCACGATTGCCACCTTGTCTGACGGCACGCCCATCGTGACTCGGCGTGCGCTGGGGGCGGGACAGGTGGTGTTGTTCCATGTCTCGGCCAATGCCGAATGGTCGTCGCTGCCATTTTCGGGGCTGTTCGTGCAGATGCTAGAGCGGCTGGCGGTCTCGTCCCCAAGGCAGCACGCGCGACGGCGTGGCGTTGGAGGGGACGACGTGGGTCGCCACTCACATTTTGGACGGATTTGGACAACTGTCGCCCCCAAGATGCGGTCGCGGGTGTGCCGGGGTCAAAGCTGGCGGATCCTGCTGGGCCTGACCTTGCACCGGGGCTCTATGCAGATGAGGACCGGGTGCAGGCGGTGAATGTGCTGCGCGCAGACAGCGTGCTGGAACGCGCCGAGTGGCCCGCGCGTTTGGCCCCAAGCTGGCAGGTCGAGGACACCCAACAAGAGTTCGGCCCGTGGGTGTTGGCGCTGGCGCTTGCGCTTGGGGCGCTGGATGTTCTGCTGACGCTCTGGTTGGCGGGGACGGTTGTTGCCGACCGCGCGGCGGGGTCGCTGCAGGAGTGGTCACGGGCCTTGTGCTGGTTGCTTCGTCGCAGTCTGTCGATGCCCAGACCGACACGCCGCCCAGTGTCTTAGACGCGGCCAGTATCGTCACGCTGGCCCACGTGAAAAGCGGAGATCCCTCGGTCGATCAGGTGGCGCAAGCGGGTCTTCTGGGCCTGTCAGATCAGCTTTTCCTGCGCACTTCGGTCGAGCCAGCACGCCCTGTTGGTGTTGATGTCGAAGTCGATGACCTGTCGGTGTATCCGCTGCTCTATTGGCCGCTGACCGACATGACACCGATCCCCAGCCCTGACGCGATTCTGCGCCTGAAACGCTATTTGGCCGCGGGTGGCTGATCCTGTTTGATACGCGCGACGCGGGGGGCCGGGGGGGCAACTCGCCTGCCAGCCGCCGGTTGCGCGCCGTTGCGTTGCCGTTGAACCTGCCGCTTCTGGATCAGGTGCCGCATGACCACGTGCTGACGCGCAGCTTTTACCTGCTGCAAGAGTTTCCTGGTCGGAACCGAGGGCCCGTCTGGGCCGAGGCCCCGCCCCCGAACGCCGAACGCGCCGAGGGGATGCCGTTTCGCAATCTGAATGACGGGGGTGACGCCGGTGATCGTCGGCGGCAACGACTGGGCCAGCGCTTGGGCCATTCGCGAGGATGGACGCCCGATGTTCCCCGTAGGACGGGGGCAGGCGGGCGAGCGGCAACGGGAAATGGCTGTGCGGTTCGGGATCAATCTGGTGATGCATGTGCTGACCGGGAACTACAAATCTGATCAGGTCCATGTGCCTGCACTTTTGGAAAGGCTGGGGGAATGAGTGCCGTGTCACTTCAATTCGCACCCGGTCTGCCGTGGTTGCTGATCCTAGTTCTGGCCGCCGTTTCGCTTGTGGTGCTTTCTGTGGCTCTGTGGCGCGGACTGTCCGGCTGGGCGTTGCGGGCCGTGGCGGCACTGGTCCTTCTGGCGGCACTGTGCGGGCCGTCGCTTCAGCAGGAAGAACGCGATCCGCTGACGGATATTCTGTTGGTGTTGGAAGATGACAGCCCCTCGCAATTCCTGTCGGACCGCCCTGCGCAGAACCAACTGGCGCGCGCGGGATTGATGGCGCAGATCGCCGCCCGACCCTCGGTCGACGCCGTCGTGCAACGCCTGTCTGACCTTGCACCTGAAGGCGAGGATGCGACTGAGGGGACACGTCTTATGGCTGCCCTTAAGAAAGCTTTGGCCGAACTTCCCGCGAACCGTCTGGCAGGGGTGGTGCTGATCACGGATGGTGTCGTGCATGATGTGCAGAACGCGCCCGGTTTGCCTGTGCCCGTGCATGCGATGATCTCGGGCCGTGCGCAGGATTGGGATCGGCGGGTCAGCGTCACCGAGGCGCCGGCCTTCGCCATTCTGGGCGAACAGATCGAGCTGCGCCTGAAGGTCGAGACACTTGGCAACACTCCCAGCGGACTGCCCCCTGCCTTTCTGTCCGTCTCTCATGATGGCACGCCCCTTGCGGATATCCCGGTGACAGACGGCGCAGACATCGTGATGTCGCTGACGCTGGAACATGCGGGACGGAACCTGATTCATGTGACGCTTCCGGTGGAAGAGGGCGAGCTGACCGGGCGCAACAACGAGGTGGTGATCGAACTGAACGGCGTGAGGGACCGCCTGCAAGTGCTTCTGATTTCAGGCACGCCGCATCCGGGGACGCGCACCTGGCGCAACCTGCTGAAATCCGACAGCGCGTTGGATCTGGTACATTTCACCATCCTGCGCCCGCCTGAAAAGCAGGATGGTGTGCCGGTGAACGAACTCAGCCTGATCGCCTTCCCCACGCAAGAGCTGTTCATCGACAAGATTGACGAATTCGATCTGATCATCTTCGATCGGTATCAACTCCGGGGCATTCTGCCGGGCGGATATCTGGCAAGTGTGCGCAATTATGTGCAGCGGGGTGGGGCGGTGCTGATCGCGGCGGGGCCGTCTCTGGCCAGTGCTGATAGCATAGGGCGCACCGCGCTTGCCGACATTATGCCCGCGACGCCGACTGGGCGTTTGTTTGAAGTACCGTTCAAACCTGCCGTTACCGATGACGGCCAACGCCATCCCGTCACGCGCGACCTGTTGCGACACGCGCCGGAGGGTGGCTGGGGGCCATGGATGCGCCATGTCGAAGTCCTGCCGCAGCGCGGGCATGTGATCCTGTCAGGACCGGATGACGCACCGCTTTTGATGGTGGATCGAAGTGATGAGGGACGTGTGGCGCTTTTGGCATCAGACCACGCGTGGCTTTGGGCGCGGGGGCATCAGGGGGGCGGACCTCAGTTAGAGCTACTGCGCCGTTTGGCCCATTGGCTGATGCGCGAACCCGAGCTGGAAGAAGAAGCGCTTTCGGCGGTAGCAACGGATGAAGGTCTTTTGATCCGGCGCAATACGATGCTGCCCGAACTGCCCGAGGTGACTGTCACCGCACCGGGCGGCGCGCGTATTCCGGTACTTCTGTCTCAAGGCGTCCCCGGCGTGTTTGAAGCGCAGTTTGCAACGGAGGCAACGGGGCTTTTCCATGTGGAGCAGGGCGAGCTTTCAACGGTTGTGGTCCGTGGCGCAGCGACATCGGTCGAGTTCAGTAATCCTTTGGCGCGGGGTGATTTGTTAAAGCCCGTGCTGGCGGCAAGCCGCGGGGCCGCGTTGCGGATTGAAGATGGCTTGCCCCAGTTTGCGGGGCCGTGCGTGCGGGCCAACCCGCATCGGGCCGCGGGGGGGTGGCTGGGGGGCTATACCCCCCCGCGCGATGCCTATGTCACGACGGCAATCCGCCTGCGTCCTCTGGCGCCGCCGTGGGCCATGTTGATTGTGGCTGCATTTGCTTTGGTGTTTGCGTGGTTATGGGAAGGACGTGGTGGCGCGGCACGACGCGACAGCTGACCGGGTCAAGCGTCAGGTTGCATCAATACCGAGCGCGATTGGGACGCAAACTCGCGCCGCCACAAAACCGAAAATGTAAAGAGCGTGGCCACGATCAGGCTGATTGGCCCGATCAGCCACGCCAAAGCGGCCATCGAGAAATAGACCGACCGCAGACCCCGGTTGAAACTGCGCGCCGCGGTGATGTTGATCTCGCCAGCCTTTCGCGCGCGGGGCAGGGCGGTTGGGTCGGTTTCATCGTTGGGAACTGACGCCATGACCACCGCGCAATACCCCAAACAGCCGGTGCGACCAGACAAATTTCAGAAACGCATTGGCTAGAAACAGGATGACCAGAAGGATTTTGACCTCCCATACCAATTCTGGTGCGCTGGTTTGGGTCAGGTCATGTGCTACACCGCGCAACCGCTCGGTATTGCCAAGCAAGGCCAGCCCGCCGCCTGTGGCGATCATTGTGGCAGAGGCGAAGAAGCTTGCCCCTTGCCGCAAGTTGGACAGGATCGCGCTGTCAAAAATGCGCGGTTGGCGCGTGACGAACTGTACCATCCAGTCGCGCCGATACTGGGCCACAATCTTTGATACGGATTGTTTTTCACCTGTGGCGCTTTCAATGCGCCACCCGATTGCGACCCAAGCCAGCAAGATCACAGCAACGGCGGCCAGATCAAGGATCGAAAACAGTGTGAAACGGTCAGCAAAACTCATGTTTCACGCTTAAGCCGTTCCTTGTTGTTGCTAAAGTGAAAAATTGGTTATATTTTTTTACCAATTTACTCGCGAGGGGGATTCTCATGCAGATGCCAGAACCAAACGCCAGCATTCTGTCGCGCAAGGACCACATCGTCTCGCGGCTGCAATCTGTGTTGCCGCAGGGTGCCGTGGTGCATGACCCGATCCAGACACGCGCCTATGAATGTGACGCGCTGACGGCCTATAAATGCCCGCCGCTTTGCGCGGTCTTGCCGACCTCGACCGACGAGGTGTCGGCGGTCATGCGCATCTGCTTTGAGGAAGGTGTGCCCGTCGTGCCGCGCGGGGCAGGGACGTCACTGGCGGGCGGCGCACTGCCCACTGCAGACAGCGTGATCCTTGGCGTTGCGCGTTTGAATGACGTGCTGGAAACCGACTATGACAACCGGTTCATCCGTGTGCAGTCGGGCCGCACAAACTTGTCGGTGACCGGCGCGGTCGAGGAAGACGGGTTCTTTTATGCCCCCGATCCGTCCTCGCAGCTGGCCTGTGCGATTGCGGGCAACATCGCGATGAACTCCGGCGGGGCGCATTGTTTGAAATACGGTGTGACCACCAACAATCTGTTGGGTGTAACCATGGTCATGGCCGATGGCGAGGTGGTTCAGATCGGCGGCGCGCATCTGGATGCGGGCGGGTTGGACCTTCTGGGGCTGATCTGCGGCTCGGAAGGCCAGCTTGGCATCGTGACCGAGGCCACCCTGCGCATCCTTGCCAAGCCCGAGGCGCCCGCCCGGTGCTGGTTGGTTTCGACAGCAACGAAGTCGCTGGCCATTGCGTGTCCGACATCATCAAATCCGGCATCCTGCCCGTCGCGATCGAGTTCATGGACCGCCCCTGCATCCGCGCAACCGAAGCCTTCGCGGGCGCGGGCTATCCCGATTGCGAAGCGCTGTTGATCATCGAGGTCGAGGGATCAGAGGCCGAGATCGACGACCAACTCTCGCGTATTGTAGAGATTGCCAAACGTCACAACCCGGTGGAAGTGCGTGAAAGCACCTCGGCTGAGGAAAGCGCGAAAATCTGGCTGGGCCGCAAATCGGCCTTCGGCGCGATGGGGCAGATCAATGATTACATGTGTCTGGACGGGACGATCCCCGTGTCCGAACTGCCCTTGGTCCTGCGCCGCATCGGCGAGATGAGCAAGGAATACGGGCTGGACGTGGGCAATGTGTTCCACGCGGGCGATGGGAACATGCATCCGTTGATCCTGTTTGATGCCAACAAGCCAGGCGATCTCGAGAAGTGCGAGGCGTTCGGCGCTGACATTCTGCGCCTCTGTGTTGAGGTCGGCGGTTGCCTGACCGGTGAACACGGTGTGGGGGGTCGAGAAGCGCGACCTGATGGTGTCGCAATATGGCAGTGACGATCTGGAAATCCAGTTGCAGGTCAAGGACGTGTTCGATCCAGGATGGCTTTTGAACCCTGCCAAGGTCTTCCCTCTGAAGGTCACCGAAACCCGACGCGCCGGATAGGGGGGGCTCTGCCCCTTCGGCTTGATCTGCGATCTGCGCCTACCCCGAGATATTTGAGACAAGAAAATGCGAAAAACTCCGACAAGTGAAGAAGACCTTTCCGATCTGATCCAATCCGCAACGGGGCCGATCCGAATTGTAGGCGGCGGGACGCGTGATATTGGCGCGCCGGTTGATGGAACGCTGGTATCCACGGCTGGTCTGTCGGGTGTGACACTGTATGAATCGGGCGCGCTGACCCTTGTGGCGCAAAGTGGAACGCCGTTGGCGGAGATCGACGCACTGCTGGCCAAGGAAGGGCAGCGGCTGGCGTTTGAGCTTCAGATTTGCGTGGGCTGTTGGGCACCGAAGGGGTGTCGACCATCGGCGGCGTTGTGGCCACCAACGCGTCAGGCCCGCGTCGCGTTCAAGTCGGGGCCGCGCGGGATTTCTGCTTGGGTGTGCGCTTTGTCGACGGCGCTGGGCGCGTGTTGAAAAATGGCGGCCGCGTCATGAAAAACGTGACGGGCTATGATCTGGTCAAACTGATGGCGGGCAGTTGGGGCACGCTGGGCGTGATGACCGAAGTCAGCCTGAAGGTCATGGCCATTCCTGAAACCGAAACCACTCTGGTAGGCGACGGACAGACGGCTGCGCAGGCGGTCGAAAGCCTGTCCGCTGCGCTGGGATCGCCCCTTCGATGTGACGGGGGCCGCGTTCTCGGAAGGAAAGACCTTTGTGCGGGTTGAAGGGCTCGAGGCCTCTGTCGCGTATCGCGCGGCAGAGCTTGCCAAGAGCGTGCTGGCTGGGTTCCAGCCTGTATCGGGCGCTGCATCCTCCGATATTTGGGCGCGGATTAGGGATGTCAGCGCCTTTGCGGGGCGCGACGGAGCGGTCTGGCGCATCTCGGTCAAACCTTCGGACGGGCCACGTCTGGTGGCGGCGCTGGACGATCTGTCGCCAGAAGCGATCTATGACTGGGGCGGCGGCCTTGTCTGGCTGCATGTGGCGGATCAGACGGATGCAGGCGCTGCGCGTGTCCGGGCCGAGCTGTCCAAGCTGGGTGGTCATGCCACCTTGGTTCGCGCCCCTGCAGATGTGCGCGCGGACATCCCCGTGTTCCAGCCCGAATCCACCCCGATTGCCGCCCTGACCAAGGGCCTTCGCCAGAAATTCGACCCGCGCGGGATCCTCAATCCCGGCCTGATGGGAGCCTAATCCATGCAGACCCATTTCACGCCCGAGCAGTTGAAAGACCCTGCCATCAAACGCGCGAACGAGATCTTGCGGTCTTGTGTTCATTGCGGGTTTTGTACCGCGACATGCCCCAGCTATCAGGTACTGGGCGACGAGTTGGACAGTCCCCGTGGCCGGATCTATCTGATCAAGGATATGCTAGAGGCCGGGCGCCCCGCCGACAAGAAAACGGTCGAGCATGTGGACAAGTGCCTGTCCTGTCTGGCCTGCATGTCGACCTGCCCCGTCGGGCGTGCATTACATGCATCTGATCGACCACGCCCGCGCGCATATCGAAAAGACCTATAAGCGTCCGCTGTTCGACCGGCTGCTGCGCTGGACGCTGGCGCAGGTGATCCCCTATCCGGGCCGGTTCCGGCTGGCGATGCAGGGCGCGCGGCTGGCGCGGCCCTTGCGCAAGTTCATGCCCGATCCCCGTCTGGAAGCGATGCTGGAAATGGCGCCGCCGAAGCTGCCGCGCAAGTCCGCCAATGACGCGCCGCAGGTGTTCCCGGCTAAGGGCGACCGCAAGAAACGTGTGGCCCCTGCTGACGGGCTGTGCGCAGAAGGCGCTGGATACGGATATCAATGACGCCACCATTCGCCTTTTGACCCCGACTGGGCTGTGAGGTCGTCGTGGCCAAGGGCATGGGCTGCTGCGGTGCGCTGACCCATCACATGGGCAAAGAGAACCAAAGCCACGCGCAGGCGGCGGCGAACATTACCGCGTGGATGCGTGAAAAGCGTGGCGACGGGCTGGATGCGATTGTCATCAACACCTCGGGCTGTGGCACCACGGTGAAGGATTACGGCTTCATGTTCCGAAATGACGCGCTGGCCGAAGACGCGGCGGCTGTGTCGGGTATGGCGATGGACATCAGCGAGCTTTTGATGACGCTGGATCTGCCTGAGGCGACGATGGAACTGCGGGTGGCTTATCACTCGGCTTGCAGCCTGCAGCACGGGCAACAGGTGAAAACCCACCCGAAAACGCTGCTGAAAAAAAGCGGGGTTCGAGGTGGTGGAGCCTGCCGACCCGCATCTGTGCTGTGGCTCGGCTGGGACCTATAATCTGATGCAGCCCGAGATCTCGAAAGAGCTGAAAAAACGCAAAGTGGCCAATCTGGAAGCCAAAACGCCGCAGATCATCGCGGCGGGCAATATCGGTTGTATGATGCAGATCGGGTCGGGCACGGGCATCCCTGTGGTCCACACGGTCGAGCTTTTGGACTGGGCAACTGGCGGCCCAAAACCGCGCAAAATACAACCAGCAGCGCATTAATCCTTTCGTAACCGTCTGTTTTCGCCTTACATATAGCGCAAAGGGCAGAATAACTGCCCAGACTAGGCAGTTGTAGATGAAGTATCTTGTGGCATTCCTGATGGCCGCATTTTTGCTGGCCGGACCTTTAGGGGCATCCGATCCTTCGCCTTTGCGCACCTTGATGACCGGGGATGACAGCAAGGGCTGGGAAGGCGTGGGGCGCCTGAATATCGGTGGCGGAAGCTTCTGCACTGGGTCGTTGATTGACGAAAACCTCGTTCTGACAGCAGCGCATTGCCTGTTTGATCGGGACAGCGGCGAACGCTTCAAACTGTCGGAAATCGAGTTTCTGGCCGGGTGGCGCGGCGGACGGGCCTCGGCCTATCGTGGGGTGCGGCGCGCTGTCGTGCATCCGGGGTTTGAGTTCACGCCAGAGAAAGGCCCGACCCGCGTGGCAAATGATCTGGCGCTGCTCGAGCTGGACACACCCATTCGCAACATGTCCGTCAAACCGTTCAAGACCTTCTCGAGGCCGCGCAAAGGGGCCGAGGTCGGCGTCGTCTCCTATGCCCATGATCGCTTGGAAAGCCCGTCGCTGCAGGAGACCTGCAAGGTGCTGGCCCGGCAGGGCGGGGCATTGGTGCTCAGCTGCACTGTGGATTATGGCTCGTCCGGTGCGCCGGTATTTGTCATCGAAGGCGGCGAGCCGCGCATCGTCTCGGTAATTTCTGCAAAGGCGATGGTGCGGGACATCCCCGTATCCCTGGGCACCGATTTGGAAACGCCACTTGCAGAAATGTACGAGATGCTGGCGACCGATAACGGCGTTTTCAAGCGGGTTGAAACGGTGAAGGCCCCCACTGTTCGCCAAGTAGGCACCGGCGCGGCGGGACCCGGAGGGGCCAAGTTCGTCCGCCCGTGACCTCGTGTCCAATGGGGTCTTGAACCCGTCATTTCCTGACATATCTCTATTCTACGGATGCCGCCGGGCGGGTCCGTGAACTGCCTGTCCCAATCGGGAAGGCCCAACATATGTCGCTTTGTGAAAGGACACCAAATGCGTAATTTTGATATGTCGCCCCTTTACCGTGCCACCGTTGGCTTTGACCAGATTGCCGACCTGATGGACCGGGTTTTGACCAATGATGTCAGCCGCGACAGCTATCCCCCGTATAACATCGAGAAAACCAACGAAGATGCGTGGCGTATCTCGATCGCCGTGGCTGGGTTCACCGAAGATGAACTGTCGGTCGAGTTGCGCGACAAGGCGCTGTTTGTCTCGGCCAAGAAAGCCGCGGAAGACGAGCGTACCTATCTGCACCGTGGCATCGCCACCCGCGCGTTTGAGCGCCGCTTCCATCTGGCCGATCACGTCCGTGTCTCGGGCGCGACCCATGAAAACGGCATGCTGCATATCGACCTGATCCGCGAAGTGCCGGAAGCGCTGAAACCGCGCCGGATCGAGATTGCCGGCAAGAATGATGTCGAAGCCAAGGCTATCGAGGCCTGATCCGACACCTCAGACGAAACGAAGGGCGCGGAATATTCCGCGCCCTTTCTGTATGTCACCGGAATTTCGAAAATTCCGAGCAAAACTCTTGCAAGAGTTTTGGCTACGCAGCTGCCCCGCGGCGTTCCTGTTCTAACAGCCAAAAGCTGGCCGCCAGAATGATCGCCGTGCCGATCCACATGGACCCGGTGGGCAGGAAGCCGAAGACCACAAACCCTAGCACCACGTTGAACACCAGTTTCAGGTGGTCAAACGGCTGCAAAAACGCAGCATCCGCCATCGCATAGGCGCGGGCGAGCACGTGTTGGGCAAACGCCGTCAGAAGACCCGCGCCCACCACCAGCCAGATCGCATTGGGCGGCAGGGTGAACCCGGTGCTCAGCGCCAGACCTGCATTGATTGGGCTGAGAAGGAGCAGCAGATAGATGGTGATCGTTTCGGTGCTGTCGCGATGGGTCAGGAACTTCGTGACGACCGAGCTCGACGCCCACAGCGCCGCCGCGCCCACAGGCAGCAGGCGGCCAGCTCGAAGCGATCTGACCACGGCTCCAAGATGATTGCGCCGCCGATAATGCCCAGCACCACCGCGCCCCAACGATGGACCGAGACCTCTTCCCGCAGCACCAATCCCGCGCCCAAAGTCACGAAGAACGGCGACAGCAGGATCAACGCAATCGCCTGCCAAATCGGCACATGGGCCAGCCCCAGCGTCCACAGCTGCACACCGCCCGCCGCCAAAGCGACCCGCAGCACGTGCAGCCAGACCTGCCCGGTTTTCATCACCGCCGCGCGGTGGCGAAACACCCATGGCAGGTAAAAGCCGAGCGCAATCAGATATTGCCAGAAAGTGACGGCAGGGGCCGACGCGCCCTTGCCCATGGTTGCCGATTGCAACCCCGTATTGACCAGCGCAAACGTCGCGCCCGCCAGAACCATTAGCCCCGCCGCGCGGGCAGGTTGAGTAAGATAAGTTGACTGAGTCATGCGAGATGTCCTTTCTTCCTTACGCAATGACCCAAGGCAGAAGGACAGGGCACACGAGACCCCCGCGCACCCCAACCCATTCTCTTCCATCCGGACTGTAACCGTCGGCTCTGGAGTCGCACCAGATCTGCTGACACCCCCAGTGGGGGCCGCTCGCGGGCTTTGTTTTTTGTGCGGCTCAACGGCCTCGCAATTCAAACTAAGTGTGTTTGATTTGCGAGACACATAGATGTGACTCCGCAAAAAAACTTACCGCCGGTGGGGAATTCCACCCCGCCCTGAGAATGTCACCACCCGGCTGGGGCAGCGATGGGGAACGTAGGGTGGGGGAGGGGGAGGGTCAAGAGTTTGCTTGCGTTGTAAGACAACGCGACTCAACGGGAAAAAGTTGCCTAGAAACAATTATTGAGAGAAATTGTGCGCATGAAAAAGCCGATTCTTATTGTTCTGATTACCGCCGTTTTAGTTCTGTTTCTAATCGTAACGCAGTTTGTGATGGCAATTCATCGCGGTGGAGCGAAAGCCGAAACAACAGTCTATTTAAACTCTCCCGTGCCAGAAGCCATGTTGAGTGAGTTTGACCAGCACATGCGAGAAGTTGTTGACGGGAGATGCGTACACCCTGAATCGGGGATGATTTGCCTTCGATGGAACTCCAAAATTCCATTTGGGTTCGGGTTTGGGAAAACGACGAAGAATATGCCGTGATCATCGACTCCAGCCCGCACTATGTTCTGTACTTCGGGTCGCCACGTTTCAAAATTAGTCACAAACGAATTGAAGCGAGCATTCTCGATTTCTGGAATGGTGAAATTACAGACGTTGAGTACTTGCTTCGCTAGTCGGTGAGCGCTCAAATTGGGGCCCGAAAAAGCAATAAACGGAGGGTCTCCCCTCCGTTTCCTTGTCGTTTTTTATGAACTTGATCAGTTCACCACGGCATCGTCAATTTTGCCGATGTTGAAGAACATGGTCTCGCCCGAGTGGTCGTCGACACCATCATTATCGGTCGACACCCACGCGGTGCCGTCAGCCGCGATCGCCAGGCCTTCGACCTTGTCCAGAACGTAGCCTCCGGTGGCGGTCAGGTCGGGCAGCAGGTCGCGCACTTCCTGTTTCGAGACAACTGGCAGGTCACCCCCCAGCGGTGCGGGCACCATGTCGGCGGCCGGGATGCGATAGATCTTTTTGGTCACCGCGCGGTGGTCGTGCTGGTTGTCGCGCTCGATCACGTAGAAATAGTCACCGTGAGCTACGATTTCCGACAGGCCAACCCAACCGGTGGTGGGCTCGGCTTTCGGATAGTGCACGGCGCCCCATTCCTTGGTCTCAAGGTTATAGGCGACCAGTTTCACGTGGTTCTTCGGGTCGTCGTTCCATTCGCGCTGCACGGCCATCCACAGGGTGTCGCCCACCTTGGTGATGCCTTCAAAGCCAAAGCGTTTCTCGACGGCGGCCAGTTCCGGCGGGATGCCGATCTCGCCCTTCAGGTTCTTGATCGAACCGTCGGCCTTCACGTGATAGATCGCGTGCGGGATCAGGCGTTCGGTGCGGCCTTCCGAGGCGACGTAGAAGCCCCCTTTGCCGTCCAGCGTGATGCCTTCAAGGTCCAGCTTCTGCGCAGGGGCACCGTTACGGGTGATGCGGATCACGTCGGTGATGCGGGCGGGGGTGGCGTTGGTGTCGATCTTGAAGATCGAGGCTGGAAGCCATAGAAGCTGTCCGACACGGCCCAGACAATGCCGCCTTCATCAGCCACCATGCCCGAAATTGCCCCCCAGCCAATCAGCTGATCCGCGCCTTCCGAAGTCAGCATGGGATAGCTGGAGGGGGCGTTCTGCAGCTCGTAAACCATGACATGCGCGCGGGCGCCGCCATCTTCGATCAGGTCTTTTTCGTTGGCGGACACCAGCAGGTTGCGCCCCGGGATGGTCACATAGCCTTCTGGCCCAACGCCCGAGGGCAGCAGCTGTTTCAGAACCGGGTTGGCCAGATCAGCGATGTCATAGACACCCACGACCGAGCCGCGCTCGGACCCGACAAAAGCCAGCTCCGTGTCGCCATAGGTGGCAGCGGTCACGCTTTCCGGCTCGACGCCTTTGGCATCAGACCGCTTGTCCGGATAGTGGCCGATCTGCACGATGGCATGTTCGAACGACGCACCGCTTTCATAGACGACGCTGCCGTCCTGATGGAAGATCGTCCAACCGCGCGAGCCGCCCTCATAGTCACCTTCGTTGGCGGTGGCGAAGTGGTCATTGTCCAACCATTTCACTGCGTCGGGCTCGCGTTTGCGGCCCTGTTGGCTTTCGGTGAAGATCAGCGCGCCGCGTTCGTCCGTGGCGTCGATGCCTCCAGATCAACCGCGCCGGCCGAGAAGTGGCTCAGCAGTTTGCCGTCCTTCGACACAACCGCGATGTGGTTGTTTTCCTGCATGGTGACGACGATTTCGCCCTCGGCGTTGATGTCGACATATTCTGGTTCGGGGTCCGAGGGGGCAACGTCTGCCAGACCGGTCAGGTCGACGCGGGTGATGCCGCCGCAGTCCAGCATGCCGTCCTTCAGGCGCGCGATGACCAGATCGCCCGCCGGCCCCTGCGGGATGATGCCATCATTCAGGTCTTCGTCACGCTCGTTCTCGATGGCAACGGCGATGAAGCTGCCGTCCTGCGCCTTGGCGACGCTATCCGGCTGACCGCCCAAATCGCACGAGGCCAGTTCTTCACCGGTCACAACGTCGATGGCTTTCAACTCACCCGACGGCGCGGTGTAGCTTTCCGAGGTGTTCACACCCACAAACGCGGTCCCGCCGATCACAGCGACCGAGGTCGGCTCGCCCGGCAGCGCGATGTTGCCCAAAGGCTTGGGGTTGGCGGCGTCGGTGATGTCGATGCGGCCCAGAACGCCCAGCGGGCTGTCCGTATAGACCAGCGTCATGCCGTCGGCGGTGACATCAATGATCTCGGGGCTGGTTTCGCGTTTGGTGTCCTCACCCGCGGCCATGTTTTTCACGACGGGGAAGGACGCGATGCGGTTAAAGTTCATCTCGGCCATTGCCGCACCGGCGGTCAGGGCGAGGGCGGAGGTCAGACACATCAGGCGTGCAGTCATACTAAAATCCCAGGTTTACGTCATAGTTGGACGTGGGATGGCGGTGTAAGTTGACGGCTGCGCGACAGATTTGAATCAGTTTTGTAAGAAGGGGTGGATGGGCGAAACCAAACTTTAATTGTTGGGTGAAATACTGTGAATCCGAGCATTTGAAGGCTAAGTATTATGGACAGCTCTGATATTTCTCTGGTTCAATCCAGTTTCGCCCGCGTCTTCGCCCCGTAAGGCCGAATTGACAGATCGCTTCTATGCGCATCTCTTTGCACGGATGCCTGAGGTCGAGCCGCTGTTTAGCGGTGATTTCGTCAGGCAGAAGCAGATGTTTGCATCCATGCTGGCATCAACTGTGCGCAGCCTTTCGGATTATGAAACTTTCGCGCAGCTTGCACAGAAGCTTGCCCAAAGCCATGTGCGGTTCCATTTGAGCGAGGTACATATGGAAAACGCGGCCCAATCGCTTGTGGCCGCGTTGCACGAGGTGATGGAGGGGAAATTGACCCCAGAAGAGGAAGCGGCCTGGACCCGCGCCATCACCAAGCTGAGCTCAGTGATGGTGGCGCGCCCAGCCGCGACTGCCGGTTAGACCGACATGCAGATGTACTTCATCTCAAGGAAATCCTCGATTCCGTGGCGCGAACCTTCGCGGCCAAGGCCCGACTGTTTTACGCCACCAAACGGGGCGACCTCGGTCGAGATGATGCCAGTGTTCACGCCAACGATGCCGTATTCTAGCGCCTCGGCCACTTTGTAAACGCGGCTCAGGTTGTTGGCGTAGAAATAGGATGCCAGACCAAAGATGGTATCATTGGCCTGCGCGATCACGTCATCTTCGTCCTTGAACTTGAACAGCGGTGCCATCGGGCCGAAGGTCTCGTCCGTGGCGACGTCCATGTCGCGGGTAGCGTTTTTGATGATGGTGGGTTCGAAGAACAGCCCGCCCAGATCATGCTCTTTCCCGCCAAGGATCACTTCGCCCCCTTTCGAGGTCGCGTCGGCCACATGCTCGCGCACTTTCTGAACGGCGGCGGGCGAAATCAACGGACCAAGGGCGATGCCTTCGTTCAGACCGTCACCAACGGGCAGGGCGGCTACGGCTTTCGCGAAACGTGCGGCGAAGTCGTCGTAGACGCCTTCCTGCACATAGATCCGGTTGGCGCAGACGCAAGTCTGGCCGTTGTTGCGGAACTTACAAGCAATGGCACCTTCCACAGCGGCGTCCAGATCTGCGTCGTCAAACACGATGAACGGGGCGTTGCCGCCCAGCTCCATCGAGCATTTCAGAACCTGATCGGCGGCCTGACGCAGCAGGATGCGGCCCACATTGGTCGATCCGGTAAAGGTCAGTTTACGCACCAGCGGGTTCTCGCAGAACTCTTTCCCGATGTCCGAACTGCGCGAGCTAGGCACGATGTTGAAGACACCTGCAGGCACGCCAGCGCGCTCGGCCAGCACGGCCAGAGCGGTGGCCGACAGCGGGGTCAACTCGGCCGGGCGGCCAACAAAACCACAACCTGCAGCAATCGCCGGGGCCGCATTTGCGTGTGATCATCGCGTTGGGGAAGTTCCACGGCGTGATCGAGGCGACAACGCCAATCGGTTGACGTATGACCATCAGACGCTTGTCGGGCTGGTGGCCGGGGATAGTTTCGCCGTAAATGCGCTTGGCTTCTTCACCGAACCATTCGATAAAGTTGGCACCATAGGCAATTTCGCCCATGGCTTCAGCCAGAGGTTTGCCCATCTCGGCGGTCAGGATGATCGCCAGATCGCCCTGGTTTTCCATCATCAGGTTGAACCAGTTGCGCATGATATTGGCGCGGTCTTTCGCGGTGCGCTTGGCCCCATTCGCGGCCAGCCTTGTCGGCGGCCTCGATCGCCACCGCCACATCTTCGCGCGACAGGTCGGCCACTTGGGCAATCACCTCGCCGCGGGCGGGGTTGGTCACGTCGAAGGTAGCGCCATCCTTGGCATCCACCATTCGCCGTTCACATAGGCGCGGGTTTCGACCAGCGACGGGTCTTTCAGAAGCTTCTTCAGCGCAGCGGCATTTGCGGACATGATCGTGTCTCCCAAGTCGAGTCTTGCTGGATGACTAATGGCATAACCGCACATTAGTTAACAAGGCAAATAATTTTAATGGGTGTAATCCCCAGTCTCGACTCGGGCATAGCCCAAAGACGTGTGAAATTCATCCTGTTTGGCGTCTGGATTTGATCATTTTTTGAAACTGGCTGTATAGGAATGTCGTTCCGGCACAACTTTCTTCCAAAAAGGCAGATGCAGGCAGAGATTCTGCCTGCATCCCTGATGACTTACGCAAGGATCAGCGCCCGAAATCTTCCAGCCCGCGATGATCGATCTCGGCCAGTACGGATTTCATCGTTTCGACATCTGCACCCGAGGCCTGGATCAGGATGCGCCCATCCACGATACCCGACAACTCGCCATCTTGGTTGAGGTATTTCTGGCGCCCAACGCGCTCCAGTTTTATGCCCATCAAGCTGGCATTGGCCATCATGCCGGACAGAGCACCGACCATGGGATTGTCCGCCATGATGGTGATCGTGAAGCTTTCGGTGTCGTTGCTATAGATGGCTTCAGCACCAGACCCACCGCCGAACATGGCCATGCCCGTGCTGACATCGTCCGAGACGTCGCGGGTCCACCCGTCGGGAGCTTCCGGCAGGAAGGTCGCCAGATCGGCGGTTTTCATCGCCTGCATCAGCTGCTTGGCAAATTCCAATTCTTCCAGCGCATAGGACAGGTCGCCTTCCTCATAGGCGCTGAGGGCAGATTTCAATGTGTCTGTGACCTCGTCCGCATGGGCAAGTCCGGGCGTCAAAAGCGTGGCGGCAAGCGCCAGTGTGCGTAAATAGGACATGCGTATCTCCTTTATCGAAATGGGCCGAAGCCCGTCATGAAAACTTTTCCACCCAAGTGGGCAATGTGTCATTCGGATGGGCGCGGGCCGCATAGACTCCGCGGGCCACCGCGCGGGCCAGACAGGTTGCGGCGGCATGACCCAGTCGCAGTGCGTCAAATCCGGGATCCGCGAGGGAGACCTTCCCGGTGGCGGCGGCAAAGATCAGATCGCCATCAAACGGCGTGTGGCTGGGATGAATGGCGCGCGCCATGCCGTCATGGGCCGCGGTGGCCAACCGTGTCGCCTGCGCCTGATCCAGATCCGCATCGGTGGCGATGATGGCGATCGTTGTGTTCTCGCCCAATTGCGCCTCGGGGCGCGGTTCAAAACTGGGGATCATGTTGCCCCATCCACGCGCGCCAAACTCGCCGTCCATCTCCCATGGGGCGGCCCAGAACGAGGGCCCGTCGCCCATCGTGACAGACCCCAGCGCGTTCACGGCGACCAAGGCGCCGACGGTTACGCCGTTTTCCAGCACCAGTGACGCCGATCCAAGCCCGCCTTTCAGGCCCGCGGTGGTCGCGCCAAACCCAGCACCGTGACTGCCGATCCGGAAGTTGTCTGACGCCGCCGCATAAGCAGCGCGCCCCAAGCCTTTATAGGGGTTCTGGCCCATCCCTTGTCGCCGCCGTTCAGTAGGTCAAACAGGATAGCGCCCGAGACGATGGCACATGCTGGTCCCCCACCTGAAACCCACGCCCTTCCTCGCGCAAGGCATCCGCAACGCCTGATGCCGCGTCCAACCCAAAGGCTGACCCGCCTGACAACACCAAGGCATCCACCTGTTGAACCAGCTTGTCCGGGGCCAGCAAATCCGTCTCACGCGTTCCGGGTGCGCCGCCCATGACGTGCACGCCTGCGGTAAAAGGCGCGTCCCCGACCAAAACCGTTGCTCCCGTTTTAATCACTGCGTCGTCGGCATTGCCCACCCGCAATCCGGCCACATCTGTGATCAGGTTTTTCGGTCCCGGTTTCATAGCGCCCTCTTTTTCTTGTTAGAAATATCCCACGGGGGTTTGGGGGTGTGAAACCCCCAATTGCGGCCTCAGATACAACGCCCGCCATCCACTTCCATCGCAACGCCTGTCACCATGCTGGCTTCGTCCGAGCACAGGAAGCAGGCGGCATTTCCCATATCCTCAGGGGTCGAGAACCGCCCGATGGGAATGGATGCGATGAACTTCGCGCGCATCTCGGGCGTGTCTTCGCCCATGAAGCTGGACAGAAGCGGGGTTTCGCCCCGCCACGGGGCAAATCGCGTTCACACGCACGCCATGCGGGGCCAGCTCGACCGCCATGGCCTTGGTTGCGGTGATCATCCAGCCTTCGAGGCATTGTACCAGTTCAGGTTCGGGCGCGGGCTGAGCCCTGCGGTCGAGGCCACGTTCAATACCGACCAGTGCCTGCCGCCTTCATCCCCGGCACGAAATAACGCGCAGTCAGATAGACGGATTTGGCATTCACGGCCAACACGCGGTCAAACTCGCCCTCATCGACCTCTTCCATCGGTTTGGGCAGATGGGTGATGCCTGCGTTGTTCACCACGATGTCCACGTGGCCCCATAGCTCGTGCGCCGCGCGGGCCATCTGGGCCACGCTATCGCCCGAGGACACATCCACATGATGTGCCACGCCGTCGACCTCTGCGGCGACCTCGCGGGCCAGTTCGTCATTCAGATCGGCCACCATCACCCGCGCGCCCTCGGCCGCGAATTTGCGAACGATCCCGGCACCAAAGCCCGATGCGCCGCCCGTGACGATGGCTGTTTTGTTGTGAAGCCGCATATTCATCTCCTGATTGCAGGATCAGCTTGCGCCCAATTCGGCCCGCGCGCAAGTCAGGCGCGCATGACCTGCCACTTGGTCGCAGATAGGCCGGCGAAGCGGGCGAAACGTACGAGTTCCGCATCCAGTTTCGCGTGACGCGCGCTGCCCCAGCGGGTGCCGCGTTCCGGCCAGAACCCCGATGACGGACAACTCGCCAGACTTGCGATTTGCCTTCAACTCGATCCGCCCCACGAAACGGTCACCCTCCAGCAACGGGTAGACGTAATAGCCCACCGGCGCTTGGCTTTCGGGACGAACATCTCGTTGCGGTAATCAAAACCAAAGAGCTTTTCCAACCGTGCTCGGTCGCGGATGGCCGGATCAAACGGATTGAGGATCCGCAGGCGCGAGGTGGGGGCGGAAAGGGTGTCCAGCCGCGCCTCGATATCGGCGGGGTGCAAGGGCTGCGTAGCTGCCGCCATCTGCGGTTGCGACCTCAACCGAGACCAGAACGGCTGCTTCACACCACGCCTTTGCCTCGCGCGCGCTCATCGCGTCCCAGAAGCGACCAATTTCGCCGGTCGTGCCAAAGGATAGCCGGTCCAACGCGCCACAACACAGCCAATCGACAGCCTCGTGGTCCGGGGCGGGATCATGGGACGGAAAGACCCGCTCGCCCAGATCATAGAACTTGACGAAATTCTTGCGATGGCAGGTGGCAAGCTCGCCGCCATACCACATCTGGTCCAGCGC